>ERZ761607.1380-NODE-1380-length-30722-cov-5.712329_pt1 | contig 30722 bp, 31 predicted proteins | sample MGYA00511164_ERZ761607 | MGnify/ENA primary metagenome ERZ761607 (study PRJEB28899, sample SAMN02445080) | bioreactor sludge metagenome | biome: EBPR sludge | place: Australia: Brisbane, Thorneside Wastewater Treatment Plant | collected 2011-06-22 ... | reverse complement strand
TCGCAGAGGTGCGTCGTGTTTGTTTCAGCAGTATTGGATTGTGACGGTGCCGTTGTGTCTGCTCCCGTTTCTTGTGGAGGGCACGCGACATGTTAGAGAAACCTGCCGAATGGCGTCGGTTTGAACCCGTCGAGCTTGAGGGTTCAATCGGGCGCGCCACTTCCCGGGCGATGGCGCCCGTCCTTCACGAAAGCACGAGTTCGCTTGTTCGCGAGTTCGAGCGCGTGCTGCGCGAACGGGTGGCACACCCGGTTTCGCCCTGACGGACCGTCGCCACCGCCGCACTCTTCCTCGCCCTCCGCCCTCCGCCCCCCCGCCGCCATGAAACTCAACATCGTTCCCGCGCGCACCGGCCTGACCTGGGTCAAGCTGGGCCTGAAGACTTTTGCCGGCCAGCCACTGGCCATGGCCGGCCTGTTTTTCATGTACATGGCCGCCGCGTCGGTGCTCGGGCTGGTGCCGATCGTGGGCGTGGTCGCGGCGCTGGCCATCGTGCCGGCCGCCACACTGGGGCTGATGGCGGCTTCTGCCGAGGCGAGCCGGGGCAAGTTTCCGATGCCATCGATCCTGCTCTCGGCGTTTCGCGCCGGCCAGCAGCGGCTGCGTGCCATGCTCACTCTGGGCGCGCTGTATGCCGCCGCCTGCCTGCTGATCACGCTGGTGGCCGGGTTGATTTTTCCCCTGCCGGCTGGCGGCAAGGAAGCCGACATGCAAACGGTGGTCACGTCCCCCGCGTTTCAGCAGTCCATGATGCTGACCCTGCTGCTGTATCTGCCGGTGAGCGTGATGTTCTGGCACGCGCCGGCGCTGGTGCACTGGCACGGCATCACACCGGCGAAGTCGCTTTTTTTCAGCTCGGTGGCGATTGTCCGCAACCTGCCGGCCTACCTGGTCTATGGTTTTGGCTGGCTTGCCGTTTTCATGATCGCCGGCCTGCTGGTCACCACGCTGGGCAGTCTGCTGGGCGGGCCCGAAATGATCGGCACCATCATGCTGCCCACGGCGCTGATCATGGCCAGCATGTTTTTTGCTTCCCTGTATTTCACCTTCCGTGACAGCTTTGTCGACGACAATGGCGCCACACCCGAATCTCCCGGAGATGCCCCATGAGCCACCATGAACTGTACGGACGCACGGACTCTGAACTGCTGTGGTTTCAGCGCCGCAGCTTTCTGAAGGCCGCTGCGGCCTGGACCGCCGCCGGTGGCGCGGCGGGCGCCGTGGCCCAGTCGCGTGGCAATGTGGTTGAACTCACCGGAGAGGTGCAGGTCAATGGCAGCCGGCTGTTGCCGGATCAGACGGTGCTGACCGGGGATCGCGTGGAAACCGGGCCGGGCGCCAACCTGGTCTTTGTGATCGGCAACGCGTCGTTCCTGGTGCGGCAGAACTCCCGCCTGGTGGTCGAGCGCGGCAGCAGCCTGAACGTGGCCAGCGTGCTGCGCCTGGTTACCGGCGCCGTCGCCAGCGTCTGGGGCAAAGGCGGCGCGCGGCAGATCATCACCCCCACCATGACCGCCGGCATCCGCGGCACCGGCGTCTACACCGAGGTCTTTCCGCAGCAGAATCACCGCAGCTACTTCTGCAACTGCTACGGCGTTGTCGACATGAGTGCCGGTGCCGATGCGGTCACCAGCCGGGCAAGCTACCACCAGGCCTTCTGGGGCGAGCCCCAGCCCCGCAACGGCCGCATGCTCACCCCGGCCAAAGCGATCAACCACACCGACGAAGAACTGGAATACCTCGCCCGCCTGGTCAACCAGCGCACCGCCTGGCAGATTGCCGGCAAGAAAGGGGTCAAGGACGGCAAAGGGTACATGGAAGAAAAGCCGGGCCAAGGGCACCCGGCCGATCGACCCGCCGGCAGTTGACCTGCCGCGCCCCGCAGCGGGCGAAAAAAAGCCGGCCTCGCGGCCGGCTTTTTTTCGTGGGAACCAGGCGCAAGCGCCCGGCCCCCGGGATGCCGATCAGAGTGGGGCGCCACCCGTCGTGCACTGCAGGTTCGGGAAATTGAAGTTCACCGTCGTGGTCTGACCATTGGTCAGAGTGATCGCCTGAGTCACCCACCGATTGGTGTAGCGGTTCCAGGCGTATGCGGTTCCGGTGACCGGCGACGACGGCAGGCTCTGGTTACCCAGCGTAATGGTCGCTGCTGCCGTGGTCGCTGCACCGGTCGGACGGTTGGCGGTACCACTGGTCCAGGTGCGGCCGTTATAGACATACACCATCGCGGGGCTGCCACGCAGACCACCGGTACCGTTGGCACAGGACTCGGTCACGTTGACCACGGCCGTGGCCGGCGGCGGCGGGGCGGGGATCGTCAGCGGAATCTGGGTTCCCGTCGAGCAGGTGCTGATGGGAGAAGACGTACCGCCAACCCGAACACCGGCACTGTTGAATACCGCAACATTCAGCTGGGAGCCGCCGGGCGAACGCAACAGGTTCTGCACGGAATCGGTCACATTTGACAAGGTGCGGCTGAAGTTCCAGCCATTGGCGCCGGTGATGACCACCCGCAGGGGTTGTGTATCCGTTCCACGGTTCAAGGTGAACGTTGTAGTACAGGAATTCTGGTAGTAGTCCAGATTCCACGACGACAAGTGATTGGATTCAAACACCACTTCGAAGTTGGCCGGATCCACCGGGGTTTTCTCCCGGACCTTGCCCATTTTTTCGAATTTCCAGACCCCGGTCACCTCATCGAAGCTCCACACCGGGAAATCGTCCCCGGCGGCGATGGCGCCTCCGGCGGCATTGCGGGTGGATTTCGGCAGGGGGATCGTCAAGGTCAGCGGCTTGTCGAAGGTCTTGAGCGCATTGCCCGCCGAGTCCGTCATGTTGAACTGGGCAAAACCACCGGAAACGAAGGATCCGCCCGACGTGTTCGACGCACCGGAGCCGAGGTTGGCGGCAGGGCTGCCTGCCGGCACGTTGACGTTGGCGGCAAAACCACCGGGGAACGCCTCCAGGCTACCCTCGGTATTCGGCGAATAGGCGGTCACCGTGAGGCTCACCGTGCCAACCGGCGTGATCGGCTGTCCCTGCGCGTTCAGCGCCCGTGTTCCGGCCGGCACGCTGACACCGGCCGAACCGGTGTTGGTGGTGATGCCTTCTGTTGTGGAAATCTGGCGGTTCACCGACGCCACCTGGGTGGCATTGATCGCGCCACCCGTCGTCGACGCAACACCGGCAGCAACGGCAACACCCACGGTGCTGCTGCTGTTGACCGCCGCAATATCGGCCGCCGTGCCGACCTTCACGATCGGAATCGTGACGTTGAGGTCGCCGGCGCGCGAAGTGGCCAGCGTGAATTGTTTGCCCGATTCGTTCCACCCCAGCAGGCGGTTTCCGGCAACAACGCTGAAGGACGTGGTTTCCGTCAGTTCGGCACCCAGGGCCAGCAGGCCGTTGGTCACCGTCAGGATACGCCCCTTGACGCTTTGGCCGGCGGCATCGACCACCTTGTCGGCATCGACCGCAGTCCCTTTGACTTCTACCTGCAGCGTGTCGGTGATCGCCGCGCCGCTGAGCGCATTGGCCAGGACCAACTGGTAACGGAAGGTGGACGCGAGGTTGGCCGGCGCGGCGGTGGTCGGAACCTGCTCGGTCGACGGCGTTGACGACGAACTACACGCGGCCAGAACAGCCAGTGCAACAGCCCCCAGCGCGGCATGGGCCAAGTAAGACTTTTTCATTAATAAACCCTTTCAGACAAATGGAAGACGCCGCGCACGCGGGTTGACCCCATTCTTGCACGGGAAATTGACTGCATCAAGGGAAAAGTTTGCTTACATGTCGGTCGGTGGCGACATCGGGGCAAGGGCCTGGGCAGCCCGGCGCATGACCTCAGGGGCTACCCTCGCGCCAAAGCCGAGCAAGCCAGTAGGCACCGGCGACCACATTTCCCAGTGCCAACAAGCCCAGCACCCACCGACCCGCCGGTGCCGGATCGGCCAACTGAATGATCAGCACCAGCAGGGACGACAAGGCGTTGAAGACCAGCACCAGCCAGAAAGCCGGCCGGTGCGGCCGCCAGAGGCGGCGCAGGGTGTCCGCAAGCGGGTTCATGGAATGGGGGTCAGCTTGGCCACCGACAGCGCCAGCCACTTGGTGCCGTGGCGCGGAAAACTCACCTGCGCCCGGGCGTCGTCGCCGGTGCCCTCCACCGCCAGCACCTTGCCTTCGCCGAACTTGGCATGGAACACCGCGATGCCGGCCCGGATGCCGTGCGCGGGCTCGGCTTTTTGCGCCGGCACCGGCGGGCTCTTGAAGCTCTCGCTGTTCAGGCCGCTGTTGCCCCAGGCCGGCCGCGCGCCGCCGCGCCCGCCCGCACCGGCGCCGAAACCCGCCCCGTACCCGCCGCCATGGCCACCGCCGTAACTGCTGCCAAAGCCGGACGATCCGGTGCCGAAACCGGGGTTTTTCGGTGTGAGCCACTTGAGCGTCTCTTCGGGCAGCTCGTCAAAGAACCGGCTCTTCACGTTGTACCGGGTCTGGCCGTGCAGCAGCCGGGTCTGCGAGTGGCTGAGGTACAGCCGCTGGCGCGCGCGCGTGATGGCCACGTACATCAGGCGGCGCTCTTCCTCCAGCCCGTCGCGGTCGCTCATCGAGTTTTCGTGCGGGAACAGGCCTTCTTCCAGCCCGGTGATGAACACCGCGTCGAATTCCAGCCCCTTGCTGGCGTGCACCGTCATCAGCTGCACCGCGTCCTGCCCGGCCTGGGCCTGGTTGTCGCCGGCCTCCAGCGCCGCGTGGGTCAGGAAGGCGGCCAGCGGGGACAGGGTTTCACCGGTCTCGGCGTCGGGCGCGAGCGCCTGCGCGAGAGCCTCGGGGGGGGCGTCCGGGTCCAGCCCCTGGCTGACCGGGCTTTGCGTCAGCGGCACGCCCAGCTCGTCCACCGGCAGCGCCACCGCGTCACGGCCGAAACCTTCCTGGGTGACAAAACTTTCGGCGGCATTGACCAGTTCGTCCAGGTTTTCCAGCCGATCGGCGCCCTCCTTGTCGGCCTTGTAGTGGTCGACCAGGCCGCTGTGCTCCAGCACCTGTTCGATGATCTCGCGCAGCGTCAGGCCCGCGGTCTGCTCCCGCAGCACGTCGATCTTCGCGACAAACGCGCCCAGGTTGGCGCCCGCCTTGCCAGGCACGGCGCTGACGGCGTCGTGCAGCGCGCAGCCGGTGTCGCGGGCGATGTCCTGCAGCTGCTCGATGCTGCGTGCGCCGATTCCCCGCGGCGGAAAGTTCACCACCCGCAAAAAGCTGGTGTCGTCGCGCGGGTTCTCCAGCAGGCGCAGGTAGGCCAGCGCGTGCTTGATCTCGGCGCGCTCGAAGAAGCGCAGGCCGCCATACACCCGGTAGGGCACCCCGGCGTTGAACAGCGCGGTTTCCATGGCCCGGCTCTGGGCGTTGCTGCGGTACAGCACGGCAATCTCGCTGCGCGCCAGGCCGTCGCCCTTGACCAGCTGGCGGATTTCGTCCACCAGCCACTGGGCCTCGGCCAAGTCGCTGGTGGCCTCATACACCCGCACCGGCTCGCCCGCGCCCTGCGTGGTGCGCAGGTTCTTGCCCAGACGCCGGCTGTTGTGGCTGATCAGCGCATTGGCCGAATCCAGGATGTTGCTGTGGCTGCGGTAGTTCTGCTCCAGCTTGATCTGGTGCGCCACGGCAAATTCGCGCACGAAGTCGGCCATGTTGCCCACCCGCGCGCCGCGGAAGGCGTAGATGCTCTGGTCGTCGTCGCCCACCGCCATGATGGCGCCGCCGCCCTCGCCCGGCAGGCCGGCGATCATCTTGATCCACGCGTACTGCAGCCGGTTGGTGTCCTGGAATTCGTCGATCAGGATGTGGCGGAAGCGCCGCCGGTAGTGCTCGCGCACCGGGTCGTTGTCGCGCAGCAGCTCATAGCTGCGCAGCATCAGCTCGCCGAAATCCACCACGCCCTCGCGCTGGCACTGGGCCTCGTACAGCGCGTAGATCTCGACCTTCTTGCGGGTTTCTTCGTCGCGCGCCTGCACGTCGGCCGGGCGCAGGCCGTCTTCCTTGTTGCCGGCGATGAACCACTGCAGCTGCTTGGGCGGGAAGCGCTCTTCGTCGACATTGAACTGCTTGCACAGGCGCTTGATGGCCGAGAGCTGGTCCTGGGTGTCCAGAATCTGGAACGCCTGGGGCAGATCGGCCAGCTTGTGGTGGGCGCGCAGGAAGCGGTTGCACAGGCCGTGAAAGGTGCCGATCCACATGCCGCGGGCGTTGACCGGCAGCATGCCGCCCAGGCGGGTGAGCATTTCCTTGGCCGCCTTGTTGGTGAAGGTCACCGCCAGCACACCACCGGGCGAGACCTGTCCGGTCTGCAGCAGCCAGGCGATGCGGGTGGTGAGCACACGGGTTTTGCCCGAACCCGCCCCAGCCAATATCAGGGCATGCTCCGCAGGCAGTGTGACGGCCTGGTGTTGTTCCGGGTTGAGCGACTGTAAGAGCGGCGAGCCGACCGCGACATCTGAAATCATTGCTGCATTGTAGAAAGCACCATGTCCCGATCTCCGCTCCTCCCCTCTTGCCCCGGTTCTGGCCAATACCCATCGCGCGGCGTTCGCATGGCTGCGGCGGCCCGAACCGTCACGGCGGCGCTTCTGGTCCTGCTGCCAGCGCTTGCCCCGGCCCAATCGGTCTGCACCAACGAAGGCCAGCCCGCAGCCGGCCGATGGCTCGAACGCTTCGTCTCAGCCGATTGCGCCGATTGCTGGACGGATCCTTCGACACCCGCCGCAGGGCATGAGACGCAGGTTCTGGACTGGGTGGTACCCGGAACCCAGGGCGATGACGCGCCCCTGTCGGCCGTGGCGCGCCGAGAAGCATCGGAGCGCCTGGAGGCGCTGCGACTCGATCGACCGCCACGCGCCACCACCCAGTCCGCGACATTGCCGCGCAGACCGGTGCCGACGCTGCGGATCGCACGAGGGCCCGCCCTCAATGGTTACATCGGAATCGGCCTGCGGATCGGCCCCGTCCCCCGGGCTCTGGAAGGAGCCCAGATTGCCATTGCGTTGATTGAAACACTGCCCGCGGGCACCGAAGGCAGCCCGGTGGCCAGAAATCTGGTCAGGAATGTGCACTACCCAGCGTGGAAAGGTCACTTCTCGCTATCAAAAACGAAGAAGTCGGTTTTCTCCGAAACCCGAACCATGAATATTCCCGAAGGCGCGCAGCCCGACCGCTTGCAGTTGGTGGCCTGGGTCTGGGATCGTCACGGGCAGGTTATCGCGGCGTACCAAACCGCCTGCCGGGACTGAATCACCGCCCGGGCGCAGGATAATCCGGGTATGAATACCCAAGCAGCACCTATTGATCGCAATCTTGCAGCTTTGCAGTCCGCTCGTCTTGCGCTGCATGAAAATCGTCTTCGCGACGCCGCCGAAACACTCAACGCCGCACGCAAGAAGTTCCCGCGCGATCCTCGGGTCTGGCTGCTGGCCGCGCTGCTGGCCGAAAAAAGCGGCCGTGCCGACGAAGCCGTCCGCGCCCTGGAAACCGCCAATCAGATGGCGCCTGACTGGGCACCCGGCCTTCTGGAACTGGCACTGCTGCACGCGCGTCTGGATCAAAGCGAGAAATCCATCGCGCTGGCCCGCAAAGTCCACGCGCTGGAACCTGCGAACCCGATCGTGCTGGGTGGTGTGGTGGACATTGCCCGCAGGGCGCGCAACTACAGCCTCTCGGTTCAATGGCTGAACGAAGCCCTCGCACTGACGCCGTCAAACCCGCAGTTGCTTGACATGCTGGCCCACGACTACCAGGTTTTGGGCCGGTTTGAAGACAGCTTGTCGGCGCTCAACCAGCTTGCCACGGTGACCGAGAACGGTTCCCGGGCCTTGCTGGGCCGTGCCCGACTGCTGATCGAAATGGGCCGGGGTGGCGACGCGCTGGAGGACTTGCGTGTTCTGCAGCAGCGCGAACCCGATCAACCCACCTATGCCTACCTCCAGGCGCTGGCCCGCGGCGAAACACCGCCGCAGCTTCCGCCCGGCATGGTGGAGCAGGTTTTCAACGGCATGGCAGCGGTCTTCGACGAGCATCTGGTGCGGGGGCTGGGCTACCAGCTCCCGCGCATGGTTGCCGACAGGATCCTCGCAGAGCACCCCGACAGGCGCATCAACGTGCTGGACCTCGGTTGCGGCACCGGATTGCTGGGAGCTTGCCTGGGCCGCCTCTCCGGCGCGCTGGTCGGCGTGGACCTGTCAGAAAAAATGGTCGACCAGGCAGCACGGCATGGCGTCTACAACAAGTTTCACCTGGTCAGCGTCCAGGACGCCTTGACGTCAACCCCCGACGGCCTGTACGACGTGCTCGCCGCACTCGATGTACTGATTTACATCGGCGACCTGGAATCCATTTTTCCCCATGCGCTGCGGCTGCTCAAGCCAGGCGGCACGTTCTTCTTCTCGATCGAAACCGCTGCCGCTGATGCGGCGGCCAACTACCAGCTGCTGCCGGCACAGCGCTACGCCCATCGGGCCGACTACGTGATGGGACTGGTCGAGGCGGCCGGTTTCGTCGTTGAATCGCAACCCGTCACTTTGCGCAAGGAGCGCGGCGAACCGATCGCCGGGCTGCTGGTACGGGCCCAGCGCCCCGCCGTTCATCACTGAGCGGGAGCGATTCGGCCGCCATCAATTTGTCACAGGGGATCGGCAGGATAGGGGCTCCTTCCCATCCGGTCCGATTCCCATGAAACTCCGTCGTTCCCCGCCCTTGCTCGCCGTACTTGCCGCCGCTGCGCTGCTGACCGCCTGTTTCGGCGATGATGAGCCTGTTTTCCCGCCGGTTTCCGTGACACTGGCGCACATCAACGATCACCATTCCCAGCTGGACCCCTTCGCCAACACCGAGTTGCAGCTTGGGAGTGTGGCAACCCAGGTCGATCTCGGCGGCTTCGCGCGGGTCACTGCCGCGTTCCGGCGTTACGACGGCCGCAGCGACGTCATCAAGCTGCACGCTGGCGACGCCATCACGGGCTCCCTCTACTACACCTTGTTCAAAGGTGCTGCCGACGCCGCCCTGATGAACACCGTCTGTTTCGATGCCTTCGCGGTGGGGAATCACGAGTTCGACGACGGCGACGCAGGCCTGCGAACTTTTGTCGACGAGCTACACAAGGGCGCTTGCAAGACGCCCATCCTGTCGGCCAACATTGCGCCGGCCGCCGGCACACCCATGAGCGGCCGGATTGCGCCGTCGACCGTCAAGACGGTCAACGGGGTCCGCATCGGCATCGTGGGCCTGACCATCAAAGGCAAGACTACCAATTCGTCCCGGCCCCTGGCCAGTACGGTGTTCGAAGACGAAGTGACGGCAGCGCAAACCGCCATTGACGCGCTGAAGAGGCAAGAGATTCGCCACATTGTGCTGCTCAGCCACCAGGGTTATGAAGCCGACAAGGCCATTGCCGCGCGGCTGACCGATGTCGACGCCATCATCGGTGGCGATTCGCACAGCTTGCTGGGTGACTTCAGCGCCCAGGGACTCAGCAGTTCAGGCCCCTACCCCACCCGTGTTGTCAATAAAGACGGCAAAACGGTGTGTATCGGCCAAGCGTGGGAATATGCCAAAGCCATCGGCGAGATGGCAATTCAGTTCAACGACCGTGGCGAAGTGGCATCCTGCACCGGCCAGGCGTCCTTGCTGCTGGGCAGCAGTTTCAAGCGCAAGAATGCCGCCGGCGCATGGACGACTTTGCCCGAAGCGGATCGCCAGGGGCTGCTGGCCAGCCTGTCCACGGCGGGCAACCTGAAGGTGATGGAGCCCGACACCGCGGCAGCGGCCCAGCTGGCCAACTTTTCCGGCCAGGTGGAGTCCCGCAAAGCCGAGGTGATCGGTAGCGCGGCCGAAGCCCTGTGTCTGGTGCGGGTGCCCGGCGAATCGACCAACCGCAGCGCAGGTGTTGCGGGGTGCGAGGCGGCCAATACCCTCGCCCGCGGCAGCGACGCCGCTCAGGTGGTTGCCGAGGCCTTCCTCGCCGGCAGCCTGGCGGCCGATGTTGCGATCCAGAACGCCGGGGGCGTGCGCGTGGCGCTCCCGGCGGGGCCGTTGAGCATGAACAGCGCGTTCACGCTGCTGCCCTTCACGAACGTCCTGGTCGAACTCAAGCTCACCGGCTCCCAGATCGCCGCCGTACTGGAAGATGCGGTCGCCAATCACCTGGACAATGGCCAAAGCAACGGCTCCCATCCCTACGCCGCAGGCCTGCGCTGGAGTCTGGACCTGAGCAAACCCAAGGGTCAGCGCTTTTCGAATCTGCAGGTGCGCAGCCGCACCGCTGGCACCTGGAGCGCCCTGGAGCCAGCCCGGACCTACACGGTCGCCACGAACGACTTCATCGCCAGCGGCAAAGACGGCTACACCACCTTCGGCACCGTTTTCGCAGCGGGCAACTATGTCAACAATTACCTGCTCTATTCCCAGACCTTTGTGGACTATGTGAAGGTGCGCTCCACCATCCGCCGCCCTTCCGCCGCCGACTACTCGCACCAATCGGTGCGTACCGCCGCGGGCGTCACCTTGCCCTGAGCGCACGGGTCGTCCCAAAGCCGGTAGAATCAGTCACCGGGCCCAAGTTTCTTGCGCCCGGTTTTTTTCTGCCTTTGGCGCCGGCCGGGGCAGCGAAAGCCGGTCTCAAGCCAAGCGCTCACTCGTTCTGCAACGACTTCTCCGGAGCTTGGTTTTTCATGGAAATTTTTGACTACGACAACATCCTGCTGCTGCCCCGCAAGTGCCGCGTGGAAAGCCGCTCCGAGTGCGACGCCAGCGTCGAACTGGGCGGACGCAGCTTTCGCATCCCGGCCGTCCCGGCGAATATGAAGACGGTGGTTGACGAAGCCACCTGCGTCTGGCTGGCCAAAAACGGCTACTTCTACGTCATGCACCGATTCGACCTGGACAACGTCCGGTTCGTGCGCGACATGCGTTCCGAAGGAGTCTACGCTTCGATCTCGCTGGGTGTCAAAGGCCCGGACTACGCCACCGTGGACCGTCTGGTTGCCGAAGGCCTGGCACCGGAATACATCACCATCGACATTGCCCACGGCCATGCGGACAGCGTGCAGCAGATGATCCGGTACCTGAAGGAGAAGTTGCCCTCCTCATTCATCATCGCGGGTAATGTCGCCACGCCCGAAGCCGTGATCGACCTGGAGAACTGGGGCGCCGACGCCACCAAGGTCGGCGTGGGGCCGGGCAAGGTCTGCATCACCAAGCTCAAGACCGGGTTCGGCACGGGCGGCTGGCAGTTGTCGGCGCTCAAGTGGTGCGCCCGCGTGGCGACCAAGCCCATCATCGCCGACGGCGGCATCCGCAGCCATGGCGATATCGCCAAGAGCATCCGTTTCGGCGCGACGATGGTCATGATCGGATCCCTGTTTGCCGGCCATGAGGAATCCCCCGGCAAGACGGTGGAGGTCGACGGTGAGCTCTACAAGGAGTACTACGGCTCCGCCAGCGATTTCAACAAGGGCGAGTACAAGCATGTGGAAGGCAAACGCATCCTGGAGCCCATCAAGGGCAAACTGGCCGACACCCTCATCGAGATGGAGCAGGATATTCAAAGCTCGATCAGCTATTCCGGCGGCAAGCGGCTGATGGACATCCGCAAAGTCAACTACGTCATTCTGGGCGGCGACAACGCGGGTGAACACCTGCTGATGTGAGCGCCTGTGCCGGCGCCAGCGGTCTCAGGCCAGCTGGCGCCCGGCATGGACCAGCAGCACCAGCCCGCTGAGCACCAGCAGGCCGCAGATCACCCGCCGCAGCCCCTGCACCGGCACCCGGTGCGCCAGCGTGTGACCGGCCACCACCGCCACCAGCGCCGGCACCACCAGCAGCACCCGCGGCCACAACTGGGCGGCGGCCAGGCGGCCGTCCAGCGCCATCAGCACCAGCACGAATGACGCCACCCCGACCATGGTGACCGGCGTGCTGGCCCGCATCGCGTGTGCCGGCACCCCGCGGCGGGCCAGCCAGGCCAGCACCAGCGGACCGGCGGTGCCGAACAGCATCTGCACCAGACCAACCCCGGCGCCGTACAACAGCGCCGGGCCGTGGCGCCACCGGCGCGGTTCGGGCGGCGCAGCCGTCGCCTCGGCGACCGGCGGGGCGCGCAAGGCCCGCACCCCCACCCAGACCACATACAGCCCCAGCGCTGCCATGGCCCAGGCCGGCTGCGCGAGGCGGCCGACCCAAAGCCCCAGCAGCGCGCCCAGCAGCAGACCCGGCCACAGCGGCAGCACCACGTCCCAGCGCACCTGCCGCAGGTTCAGCCGGCCCAGCAGCAGCGAGGCCGCGACATCCATCGCCAGCACCAGCGGCACCACTTCGGACAGTGGCCAGTGCCAGGCCAGCAGCGGCACGATCACCAGCGCCGAGCCGAAGCCGGTCAGCCCCAGCACGGCATACCCCAGCAGCACCACGGCGCCCACGCCCAGCAGTCCGGTGAATGAAGAGTCCATGGGTGGCGTCCGGCGGTGGTTTCAGTCCCGCAGCCGCTGCGCCACAAAGTGGCGCAGGATGGCCATGGCAGGCGCTTCGGTGCGACCGGTCAGGGTCACATAGGCAAAGCGGGCACCGGCGCGCAGTGGCGGCTGCACCGTCAGCTCCACCAGCGTGCCCTGTTCCAGCCGCTCGCGCGCCGCCGCCACGATGCCCAGGTACACGGCATCGGTGTCGGCCACGGTCTCGACAAGGGCGGCGATGTCCTCGCACTGCAGGCTGGTGAGCTGGCCCGGGTCACCCGCCTCGCCATAGTGGTCCACGAGAATGCGTGCCACCTCATCCGACAGCGGGGTGGACGCCACCGGGAAGCGGCACAGCGACGCGAACGGCACCGCCTCACCGGTGGCCAGCGGGTGTCCGCTACGGCAGATGAAGCCGGTGCGCAGTTCGGCCAGTGATTCGATGCGCAAGTCTGGCGCCGGCGCGATGCGGCGCACATCGATGACCAGCGCGTCCAGCTGACGCTGGCGCAGTGCGGTGAGCTGCAGTTCGGTCGACTCGCGGGCAATCTCCACCTTCACCCCCGGATGGTGCCGGGCGATGTGCTGCAGCAACGGTGTCATCAGCAGTGCACCGGGCCCCGAGCCCAGCCCGACCCGGATCGCGCCCAGGCCGCCCTGCTGCATCTGGTTGGCGCTGCGGCGCAGCTCCGACGCCTCCAGCGCGATGCGCCGGGCGCGCAGCAAGGCCACATGGCCCAGCGGCGTGAGTTCGTTGCGGCGCCCGACGCGGTCGAACAGCCGCCCGCCCAGCTCCGCTTCCAGCGACAGGATGCTGCGGCTGAGCGCCGACTGCGTCAGGTGCCGCTGCTGGGCGGCACGGCTGAACGAACCGGCTTCGGCGACCGCGATCAGGTGCTCCATCTGTTGCAGGTTCATCGGCAAGTTCCATGAGTTTCAGTCATGACATTCAAGAGAATAAACCATTGGACACATGAAATGGCACCCCCTCGCATGAGACCGCCTGACCCAAACCCTCTCAGAGCGGAGACAACATGACCACCCGCAAGCGCCATTTCCTCAAAACCGTTGCCACCCTGCTCGGCAGCGCCGTGCTGGCCGGCGCTGTCTTTGCGCAGACCTTCCCGGCCAAGCCGGTCACGCTGATGATCCCCTACCCGCCCGGCGGGCTGTCGGACAACATCGCCCGCCGCGTCAATGTGCCGCTGGGCGCCGCCCTGGGCCAGCCCGCCATCGTCGACAACCTGGGCGGCGGCAGCGGCAGCATTGCCGCACAGAAGGTGCTGAACGCGCCGTCCGACGGGTACCTGGTGTTCCAGGGCTCACCCAACGAACTGATCCTCGCCCCGCTGGCCATTTCGGCCATCAAATGCAAACCGGAAGACTTCCGCCAGATCCACCGCATCGCCCTGGCGCCGATGGCGATCCTGGCGCGGGCCAACTTCCCTGCGCGCAACGCCGACGAGCTGGCCGAGCTGCAGGCCGCCAGCTACGGCTGCACCGCCGAGGTGGAACACCGCGCCGGTTACTGCGTGCTGGTCAACACCGGACCGGAGACCGACTTCGCCCGCCAGGTGCGCTGGAACTGCCGGGCCCGGACCGGGTGACACTGCAGCCCCCCGCGCTACCGGGCAGCGAGGATTTTGCGTTCATGCTGGAGAAGGTTCCGGGCAGCTATCTGCTGGTGGGCAATGGCGACGGGACCGACGCCGCCTTTGCCGGCCATGCCTGCATGGTCCACAACCCGGGCTATGACTTCAACGACGACGCCCTGCCGGTGGGCGCCGCGTACTGGGCGCTGCTGACGGAGCGGTTTCTGGTCAACTGAGCCATCGCCCGCGCGGCCAGCACCCGATTTGTTCCTGAATTCATAGCAAACAATGACCTTTCCACGATGGGAATCGGTCATTTTTGCTCGAAATGTCGCGGCCAGCACGCCCGGGCGGTGAAAGCGTCAGGCCAGGCCGCTCAGCGCCAGCGTGTGCAGCCGGTGACCGGGCTCGGCCAGCGCTTCCAGCACACTGAAGTGGTTCAGGCCCGGCAGCGCTTCGCACACCGGCACCACCCGTTCGCCCCAGGCCGCGCGGATCAGGGCGTTCTGGCGCAGAAACTCGGCACTTTCGTCCCCTCCCACCACGCTGGCCAGTGTGCCGCGTCCGCGCCAGACCGTCGGCGCCGGCAGGCCGGCCGGGCTGGCCTGCCGCACCTGGGCCGGCGTCAGCCGCAAAGCGTCCTTCAGAAACGGGGTGAAACGCAGCGGCGCCAGGTCGTACAGGCCGGAAATCGACAGCGCATGACGGATCAGACTCGCCGGCAGGTCGCGCCCGACCTGTTTCCAGCGACAGGTCAGCAGCAAGGCGGCCAAGTGCCCGCCTGCTGAATGGCCGGCCACCGTGATGCGGGCCGGATCACCGCCATGGGCCGCGATGTTTCGCCAGGTCCAGGCCAGCGCCTGCACCATCTGCATCGTGATACCCGGGATCGTGGTGGCCGGGCACAGCGCGTAGTTCGGCACCACCACACAGACGCCGGCCCGGGTGAACGCGGGCGCGAGGAAGGCGTGGTCCGACTTGTCCAGACTGCGCCAGTAACCGCCGTGCAGAAACACCAGCACCGGCGCCGATCCGGGGTGCGCCACCCCCTGTGCCGGAAAAATGTCCAGCCGCGAGGTGGGGTCGTCCCCGTAGGCCAGATCCAGCACACAGGGCTGGGTGGCGCGCACGCGGGCCGAACCGTCCGCCCAGCGGGCGAAATGGGTTGCGTGCCCGGGCACCAGGGCCCGGTTGTTGTACATGCGGTCAAACCAGTCGGGGTCAGGGCGGCGCACGGGCATCTCCGGGTGGGGTTGTTTACCCCGATCTTGGCACAGATAACATCGGGGACACCCCACCGCGCGATGGAAGACCGATTTACAGTAAAAAAAGCCGGTACCCAGCGTAAAAATGTGCTGTTGCGCTATAAAAAAGGAACCTACATGAACCCTGATCTCAACGTCGCCGTGCTTGGTATCGGACTGATGGGCTATCCCATGGCAAAACAGCTCTGCCAAGCTGGCTATCGTGTGCATGCCTGGAACCGCAGCGCTGCCAAAGCCGAGCGGCTTGTGCCGTTTGGCGCGACCGTTCATGACAGTGCCGCCGCAGCGGCAAAACACGCCGACATCGTCATTACGATGCTGGAGAGCGGCCCCGTCGTTGACGCAGTGCTGTTCGGTGATGGCGCCACCACGCAGGGTGCCGCGTCGGCCTTGCGCCGCGGGGCGCTGGTCATCGACATGTCATCGATCAAGCCGCGCGAAGCGAAAGAGCATGCCGCGCGCCTGGCGGCCGGTGGCCTTGACTATCTCGATGCACCGGTTTCCGGCGGTACCGTTGGGGCGGAGGCTGCAACCCTGGCCATCATGGCCGGCGGCAGCGCGGCTGACTTCGAGCGCGCCTTGCCGCTGTTGCTGACCATGGGTCGCGCTACCCATGTCGGTCCGGTGGGCAGCGGACAACTGGCGAAACTGGCCAACCAGATGATCGTCGGCATCACCATTGGCGCGGTCGCCGAGGCATTGCTGCTGTGCGAAAAAGGCGGCGCCGATCCGGCCATGGTCCGCAAGGCGATCTCGGGTGGCTTTGCCGAAAGCCGGGTGCTCCAGGTTCACGGCGAGCGCATGGTGGAGCACGACTTCGCTCCACGCGCCCGCATGACCGTACAACTCAAGGACCTGCGCAACGCGCTCGACACCGCCGCCTCGTTGCAGTTCGACGCGCCGGTGACCGCCCTGTTCGCGCAGCTGTTTGCCGATGGGGTCAGTCACGGACTGGGCGAACTGGACCATGCCGGGCTTTTCGTCGAACTGGCCCGCCGCAACGCCCTGCTCCCGGCCGGTTTCGGAGATAAAGGGAAATGATCGATGCCTGGAGGGTCCGGGTTACTTGATACAATCAGGCGCGCTTTGAGATGGGGGGGTAGCTCAGCTGGGAGAGCGTCGCGTTCGCAATGCGAAGGTCGGGAGTTCGATCCTCCTCCTCTCCACCACGACAACCATTCAGGCCTGGGTTCTTAGCTCAGTTGGTAGAGCAGCGGACTCTTAATCCGTAGGTCGTAGGTTCGAATCCTACAGGACCCACCAATCCCGCATCGCAGCCGTAGCGCCGATCACCCAATGGCCTCCGACACACCGTTTCTGTCCTGGCTCGAACCGGGTGACGCGTTTCCCGATGTCCATGCGGCGTGGAGCCAAGGCAGCGCAGCGCCCGGCCTGCTCGCTGCGGGCGGCGCACTTGATGTCGACAGCCTTCGCCGGGCGTACGCCAGTGGCATCTTTCCCTGGTTCAGTGCGGGACAGCCGATTCTGTGGTGGAGTCCGGATCCCCGCATGGTGCTGCGGACCGATCGATTCAAGCTGCATCACTCGCTGCGCCGGAAAATCCGCAGTCTGCTGCGACAGTCGCGACTTGAAGTGCGCTTCGACTCCCGCTTCGATACCGTCATCGAAGCCTGCGCGACTTCGCCCAGGGCCGGGCAAAACGGCACCTGGATCGTGCCCGAAATGATTGCTGCCTACAGGGCCTTGCATCGGTCGGGCGACGCCCATAGCGTCGAAACCTGGATAGACGGCGAGATCGCTGGCGGCCTGTACTTCGTCGCCCAAGGTCGGGCGGTATTCGGGGAGTCCATGTTCGCCCGGGTATCCGATGCATCCAAAATCGCCCTGGCGGCCTTGGTTGCGTTCAGCCGCCATCACGCCATCGACCGGATCGACTGCCAGCAAAATACTCGCCACCTGGCCTCGTTGGGAGCCACGGAAACTGCACGGTCGGAGTTTCTGGAACACCTCGCGATTGACCGGCGCAAACCGAGCCCCGCGTGGCGTTTCGCCGCCGTATACTGGGACACACTGCTGCACCAGCCTGACAGCGATCCGTGACGCGTCTCAAAGACCTCCCCCTCCAGACACTGCAGTTCTACGCCACAGCGCCGTACCCCTGCAGTTATCTCGCTGACCATGTCGCACGGTCGCAGGTTGCAACACCCAGCCACCTGATCCGCAACGACCAGTATTCTGAATTGGTCGAAAGAGGCTTTCGCCGCAGCGGTCTTTTCACCTATCGGCCGTACTGCGACGGCTGCATGGACTGTGTACCGATCCGGATTCCGGTGGACCGGTTTGCGCCAAACCGAAGCCAGCGGCGCGCCTGGAAACAGCACCAGGGTTTGCAGGCCCGAGTGCTACGGCTTGGATTCGATCCCGAACACTATGCGCTGTATCTGCGCTATCAGACGAGCCGCCATGCGGGAAGCGGCATGGACCACGATAGCGTGGACCAATACAGTCAGTTCCTGTTGCAAAGCCGGGTCAATTCCCGCTTGGTGGAGTTCCGCGAAGCAGCGGAACCCGGCACTCTTGGCGCGCTGCGCATGGTCTCCATCCTTGACGTTCTCAACGGCGGACTTTCTGCCGTATACACATTTTTCGACCCGGCGCCGCAATCGAGCCTGGGAACGTTCAACATCCTGTGGCAGATCGCCCAAGCCCGTCAGCTGGGTTTGCAGTTCGTCTATCTCGGCTACTGGATCGGTGCGAGCAACAAGATGGCATACAAGGCCCGCTTCCGGCCACACCAGCGTCTTGTCGGCGAGCAATGGATTGACGCGACGGACTGAATCCGCCGAACCCGCGGTGATACGGACCCTTCGGATCCCGCATCGTAAAATCAAGACCCCTTCGCGCCCGCCCTATGCACAAGAAAAACGATCCGAACCTGTCCGTCCCGACCATTCAGGTGCTCGAACGGGCTTTTGCATTGATTGACGTCATGGCTTCCCGGGAAGATGCGCTTTCGCTCAAGGAAATCAGCGAGAAAACCGGTTTGCATCCGTCAACGGCTCATCGCATCCTCAATGACCTTGCCATCGGGCGATTCGTTGACCGACCCGAGGCCGGACACTACCGCCTTGGAATGCGTTTGCTCGAACTGGGAAACGTCGTCAAGGGCCGGCTCAATGTCCGAGATGCTGCGGTCGGGCCAATGCGCGAGCTGCACAAACAGATTCAGCAGCCAGTCAACCTGAGCCTGCGCCAAGGCGACGAAATCGTCTATATCGAGCGGGCTTTCAGCGAACGCTCAGGCATGCAGGTGGTTCGTGCCATTGGTGGCCGCGCGGCATTGCATCTGACGTCTGTCGGCAAATTGTTCCTTGCGGCCGATGATCCAGAGCGCGTGCGCAACTATGCAGCCCGCACCGGCCTGAGTGGTCAGACCCGCAACAGCATCACCCAGCTCAGTGCGTTGGAACGCGAACTGGCAAAGGTACGCCAGCTCGGCATCGCACGGGACAACGAAGAACTTGAACTTGGGGTTAGGTGTATGGCCGCAGGCATCTACGACGACCAAGACAAACTGATTGCAGGCTTGTCGATCTCCGCGCCGGCCGACCGACTTGACGAGGGATGGCTGCCACGTTTGCGATCCACGGCCGAAGCCATCTCGGCAACCATGGGTATGCATTCCGCCGGGACACCCAAACGCTGAAAGGCCAGCAATGCGGGCGCCCGTACTGCCCCCGGTTTCAGCCTTGTTGCACGGGGTTGCGCGCAGGTGCTGAAGTGACAGGACGATTGGTTTCAACCCACCGACGAACGCGCTCCGCGTCGCCGAGCCGACTGAGTTTTCCCGCCGAATCCAGAAAGACCATGATCAGTTTGCGGCCGGAGATTTTCGCCTGCATCACCAGGCATTGACCGGCCTCGGAGATGTAGCCTGTCTTTTGGAGGCCAATTTCCCATTCCGGGTTCTTGACCAGCCGGTTGGTATTGTTGAACTGCAGCGTCCGGTGTCCGACCGTGACCTCACGTCCCGGCGATGTCGAAAGATCCCGGAGCACGGCATCCTGGTAGGCGGTCGCCACCAAAACGGCGAGGTCCGACGCACTCGACTGGTTGCGGCTCGAAAGCCCGGTCGGCTCGACAAACCGGGTGTCCTGCATGCCCAATGAACGCGCCCGTTCATTCATCCGTTGTACAAATACACCCGATCCCCCCGGGTAGGTCCGACCCAATGCACTGGCGGCCCGGTTCTCGCTCGACATCAATGCCAGGTGCATCAGTTCGCCACGCGTCAGGGTGCTACCGACGGCAAGTCTTGAAGTGCTTCCCTTTTCCGTATCGACATCCTCGGCCGTGATGGTGACCGGTTCGTCCATCGGCAGTTTCGATTCACTGATGATCAACCCCGTCATCAGCTTGGTAATCGACGCGATCGGAAGGACCGCATGGTCATTCTTGCTGAACAGAACCTCGCGAGTGTCCTGATCCACAATCAGCGCCACGCTGGAGCGCAGGTCCAGAGGATCCTGCATTTCATGGAGGCCAGCGAGCTTTCCGTAAGAAGGACGAGCCGGGGCGACAACCCGCACGATGGCTTGATTGCGTTGCCTGGCCTTGGCGCCCCCTGCCAAGCGCGCCTCGCGTCCGCCGGAAGCTTTTCGCTGGGCGCTTCGCGCTTTCTGGGCATCCGGTTTGCGAACCACGGTCGCCTTGGTGGCCTGCTTTGTGACTGCCTGATTTCCGCGCGATGACGCTTCAGCCGAAGCGGCGATGGACAGGCTAGCGACCATCAACGCGCACCCCGTACAAAACCCGATCGTCCTGCGACGAAGCGATTCAGTCAATTTCACTTCATTTTTCATAGTGTCGGGCCACGCTTCTTCGGTCAATGGCCAGCAATATAAACGATGAATCCACGCAAGTTCAACAACTTGCGTGGATTTACTAGAAAAAAAATGAAGTATCGGCGGTCAGCCCTGCGCAGCCACCCGATCAGACTTGTCCTGCAGCTTGTTCAGCGCGCTGAGGTAGGCTTTGGCCGATGCCACCACAATGTCGGGATCGGCACCGACGCCGTTCACAACCCGCCCACTGTTTTGAAGCCGGACGGTCACTTCGCCCTGGCTTTCCGTGGAACCACTGATGGCATTGACCGAATACAGCACCATTTCTGCACCGCTGCGGACATGCTGCTCAATCGCCTTGAGGGACGCGTCCACTGGCCCGTTGCCATCGGATTCCCCCCGAACCTCCTGCCCCCCTACGGTGAAAACGACACTGGCATGGGGGCGCTCGCCGGTTTCGCTATGCTGGGACAACGATACGAGACCATAGTGCTCCCGCTCGGGCGTCACGCTTTCATCACTGACCAGAGCCAGGATGTCTTCGTCGAAAATCTCGCTCTTGCGATCGGCCAACTCTTTGAACCGGGTAAATGCGGTATTGATCGCGGTTTCACTGTCAAGCGCCGCACCCAGTTCCAACAAGCGCTGCTTGAATGCGTTCCGGCCGCTGAGTTTGCCCAGGACAATCTTGTTTGCGCTCCAGCCAACGTCTTCCGCTCGCATGATCTCGTAGGTATCACGGGCCTTGAGCACGCCATCCTGATGTATTCCGGACGCATGTGCGAACGCGTTGGCACCGACTACCGCCTTGTTGGGCTGCACAACGAAGCCCGTGGTCTGGCTGACCATCCGGCTGGCCGCCACAATGTGATGGGTATCAATTCCGACCTCAAGTCCGAAGTAATCCTTGCGCGTCTTCACGGCCATGACCACTTCTTCAAGCGAGCAATTGCCCGCCCGCTCACCAAGCCCGTTGATGGTGCACTCGACCTGGCGGGCGCCACCGATCTTCACGCCAGCCAGGGAGTTGGCCACTGCCATGCCCAGATCATTGTGGCAATGCACAGACCAGATCGCCTTGTCGCTGTTCGGAATGCGCTCCCGCAGTGTCTTGATGAAGTTCCCGTATAACTCGGGAACGGCATATCCCACCGTATCGGGCACATTGATCGTCGAGGCACCTGCGGTAATCACAGCCTCGAGAACACGGCAAAGGAAGTCCATGTCGCTACGGTAACCATCTTCTGGGCTGAACTCGACATCAGCGACCAGATTGCGTGCAAAACGAACCGAAAGTCTGGCCTGCTCAAGCACCTCTTCCGGTGTCATGCGCAGCTTTTTTTCCATGTGCAAAGGCGAAGTGGCAATGAAGGTATGGATACGCGCATTGGCCGCACCCTTCAGAGCCTCGGCGGCCCGGGAGATATCACGATCGTTGGCACGCGAAAGCGAACAGACCGTGGAATCCTTGATTGCATCTGCGATACAGCGCACCGCCTCGAAATCACCGTTGGAACTGGCAGCAAAGCCGGCCTCGATCACATCAACGCGAAGGCGCTCCAGTTGCCGAGCAATACGCAGCTTTTCGTCGCGAGTCATCGAGGCCCCGGGCGATTGTTCGCCGTCGCGCAAAGTCGTGTCGAAAATGATCAGCTTTTCGGTCATGGTTGGCTCCTGAGGTGCACGTTGTTGATGGAAAACGCAAGAATGTAAAAAGAAAAAGGCCCGTTGCAGGTGCAAACGGGCCTAGGTTCTGAGAGCAACTGCGCGCTACTGATCCCGCCCTGCGGACGAAGTTAGTAGCGAGAAAGGTGCGCGGCTCATGGCGTCAATGTAGCACAGTTCAACGCCAGACACCGAACGGACGGTCTTGCTGACCTTGCATACCTCTGTAATTCTGCCGTCCTGCAACGACGAGGGCTACAGGTCACAAAGCACTCTCTCGACTGCAAATCAGTTGCGGGTCTGGTCCACCAGCTTGTTCTTCGCAATCCAGGGCATCATGGCGCGCAACTGGGCACCCACCACTTCGATCTGGTGATCGGCGGTGTTGCGGCGGCGGGCTGTCATGCTCGGGTAGCCGGTGCGACCTTCCAGGATGAACATCTTGGCATAGTCACCGTTCTGAATGCGTTTGAGGGCGTTGCGCATGGCAACGCGAGACTGCTCATTGATGACCTCCGGGCCCGTCACGTACTCGCCGTACTCCGCGTTGTTGGAGATCGAGTAGTTCATGTTGGCGATGCCGCCTTCGTAGATCAGGTCCACGATGAGCTTGAGTTCGTGCAGGCACTCGAAATAGGCCATTTCCGGCGCGTAGCCGGCCTCGACCAGGGTCTCGTACCCCATCTTAATCAGTTCGACGGCGCCGCCGCACAGCACGGCCTGTTCGCCGAACAGGTCGGTCTCGGTTTCTTCCTTGAAGTTGGTCTCGATGATGCCGGCCTTGCCGCCGCCATTGGCCATGGCGTAGCTCAAGGCCAGGTCGCGGGCCTTGCCGGACTTGTCCTGATGCACCGCGATCAGGTGGGGCACGCCGCCGCCCTGCGTGTAGGTGTTGCGCACCGTGTGGCCCGGCGCCTTGGGCGCGACCATCCACACGTCCAGATCAGCGCGCGGCACGACCTGGTTGTAGTGCACGTTGAAGCCGTGCGCGAACACCAGGGAGGCGCCCTGCTTGATGTTGGGGGCCACATTGTTGTTGTAGACCTCGGCGATCTGCTCGTCGGGCAGCAGGATCATGACCACATCGGCCGCCTTGACGGCGTCATTGACTTCCATCACGTTCAGGCCGGCCTTGCCGACCTTGTCCCAGGAAGCGCCACCTTTGCGCAGACCGACCACGACCTTGACGCCGCTGTCGTTGAGGTTCTGGGCGTGCGCATGGCCCTGGCTGCCGTAGCCGATGATGGCGACGGTCTTGCCCTTGATCAGGCTCAGGTCACAGTCTTTGTCGTAGAAAACTTTCATTTTTTCTCCTGGTTGAGTATTGGTTCGGCGAAATTTCAAACGCGCAGGATTCTCTCACCGCGGCCGACTCCACAGGAACCGGTCCGAACGGTTTCAAGAATCGCGCTGCGATCAATCGCATTGAGGAACGCATCGTTCTTGGTCTGGTCGCCCGTCAATTCGATCGTGTAGCTCTTTTCGGTCACATCGATGATGTGCCCCCGGAAGATGTCAGCCATACGCTTCATTTCTTCCCGCTCCTTGCCCACCGCGCGCACCTTGACCAGCATCAGTTCGCGCTCGGTGTAGGCGCCTTCGGTCAGATCCACCACCTTCACCACCTCAATGAGGCGGTTCAGGTGCTTCGTGATCTGCTCGATCACATCATCCGATCCGGTGGTCTGGATGGTCATGCGAGAGAGAGACGGATCTTCCGTCGGAGCGACGCTGAGCGATTCAATGTTGTAGCCGCGAGCCGAAAACAGGCCCACGACCCGGGAGAGAGCGCCTGCTTCGTTTTCGAGCAGGACGGCAATGATATGTTTCATAAAGAAGATTCCTCTTTTCTGAGCCCTCACCTGCGCACGGTAATGCGCAGGCTCGGCTGCAAATAGATTCGTCAAAAAGGCCGGCGGCAACAGCGGCCACCGGAAGGGAGAAAAAGCTTGGCGCTTAAAGGTCTTCCGAACCCAACAGCATTTCGGTGATGCCCTTGCCCGCCTTGACCATGGGGAAGACGTTTTCGGTGGGGTCGGTGCGAAAGTCCATGAACACCGTGCGGTCCTTGAGCTTGCGCGCCTCATGCAACGCCGCTTCGACATCCTGTGGACGCTCGATCAGCATACCCACGTGGCCGTAGGCCTCAGCAAGCTTCACAAAATTGGGCAGCGCATCCATGTAGCTGTGGCTGTAGCGGCCCTCGTAGTCGAGCTCCTGCCACTGCCTCACCATGCCAAGGTAGCGGTTGTTGAGCGCCACGATCTTGATCGGCGTGTTGTATTGCAGGCAAGTGGAAAGCTCCTGGATGCACATCTGCACCGAACCTTCCCCTGTCACACAGTAGACCTCGCTGTCGGGTTTGGCCAGCTTGATGCCCATCGCGTACGGAATGCCAACGCCCATCGTGCCCAAGCCGCCCGAATTGATCCAGCGACGCGGTTCATTGAACTTGTAATACTGGGCGGCCCACATCTGGTGCTGACCAACGTCAGACGTGATGTAGGCATCGGCATCGCGGGTCATGTTCCAAAGAGTCTCGATGACCCGCTGCGGCTTGATGACATCGCGGCTTGAACGGTCATAACTGAGGCAGTCCCGCTTGCGCCAACCGTCAATCGACTCCCACCAGCTTGCCAGAGCCTGAGCATCCGGCTTCAGGCCGCTTTCGCGAATCATGGCCAGCAATTCGGTCAGAACATCGCGTACATCGCCCACAATCGGAATATCGACTTTGACCCGTTTGGAAATGCTCGAAGGGTCGATATCAATGTGAATGATTTTGCGTTCGTTCTGGGCGAAATGCTTCGGATTTCCGATCACCCGATCATCGAAACGGGCGCCGACGGCCAGCAGCACATCACAGTGCTGCATTGCATTGTTGGCTTCTATCGTGCCATGCATACCCAGCATGCCAAGGAACTTTGGATCGGTCGCCGGATAGGCCCCCAGACCCATGAGCGTATTGGTGCAGGGATAGCCCAGCATATCGACCAATGCGCGCAACTCGTTCGAGGCGTTGGCCATCAGCACGCCGCCACCGGTGTAGATGTAGGGCCGCTTGGCCGACAACAGCAGCTGCAAAGCCTTGCGAATCTGTCCGCCGTGACCCTTCCGTACCGGGTTGTAAGAGCGCATCTCAATGCTGGACGGATAACCGGAATACGCCGTCTTGTTGAAAGATACGTCCTTCGGAATATCGACAACGACTGGGCCGGGCCGGCCGCTGCGGGCAATATGAAAGGCCTTTTTCATGACCATCGCCAGGTCACGAACATCCTTGACCAGGAAATTGTGCTTGACCACTGGGCGGGTTATTCCCACCGTGTCGCATTCCTGAAACGCATCCAGCCCGATGGCGGCTGTGGGAACCTGCCCTGTCACGATGACCATCGGAATGCTGTCCATGTAGGCGGTGGCAATTCCGGTCACGGCGTTGGTCACACCCGGCCCGGACGTCACCAACGCTACACCGACTTCGCCGGTTGCGCGGGCGTACCCATCAGCCGCGTGCACCGCAGCCTGTTCATGACGCACCAGCACATGCTGGATCGTGTCCTGCTTGTAGAACGCGTCGTAAATGTGAAGTACGGCCCCTCCGGGATATCCCCAGATGTACTTCACGCCTTCAGCCTGCAGAGCCTTGACGAGGATTTCCGCGCCGCGCAAATCCTGCACGCCGTTGCTGCCCGACGCCGCTGCGGCCGAGGCCATTTCTACTTTTGTGATTTCCATTTTGTTCAACCTTTGCGAATTTCTCTGACGAAAAACCTTGGGTGCCCCTCGGCGGAACTCTTGTGGAGCAGCGTCGGGACTTTGGACCAAGACCATGGGCGTGCAGCTCGCACCGCCGGATCAGGATCCGTTTGCTTCTTGATGATGCAGCTCGCATTATCGCACTGCAACACGGAATGGCGAAATCCGGCCGCAGATCGCTCGTGCAAATGCCATAATTCCTTCAAAAAATGGGGGCTTGAGCCCCGAGAAGAGCCCCACAACCGAGACCTCCTTGGCCACAGAAAAAGAACTCTCCGACTTCCTCAGGGGCGTCGAGAGAAAGGCATTCAAGCGTTCGCTCTACCATGTGCGGGACGACGAAGCTGCGCTCGACATCGTGCAGGACAGCATGATGAAACTGGCTGAGCACTACGGCGACAAGCCGCCTGAGGAACTGCCGCTGTTGTTCCAGCGCATTCTGTCCAACACCACGCTCGACTGGTTTCGTCGTCAGAAAACGCGCCAGGCATTGTTCTCGAACGCCAGCGACTTCGAATCTGCCGATGACGACGGTGACTTCGACATTCTGGAAACTTTTTCCGGCCCTGAGGGCTCTACCGCTACGGAAAGTGCCGAGGACCACGTCCGGCGACGCCAGGTACTGATCGAAATCGAAAAGGAAGTGCAGGCATTGCCGGCACGTCAACGAGAAGCCTTCCTGTTGCGTTATTGGGATGAGCTGGACGTTGCCGAGACCGCTGCAGCGATGGGCTGCTCGGAGGGGAGCGTGAAGACACATTGCTCGCGTGCAGTTCAGGCCTTGGGGAAAGCCCTCCAGGCCAAAGGAATCAAGCCATGACAACCATTTCCCCAAACCAGACCGATTGCCTGCAGGATCGCTATGGCCGTCGGGTGGCGGCGCGGCTGACCGACAGCACCGACACGCTGCCCCATGACATCACCGAGCGACTTCGCGCGGCGCGTGTTCGTGCCGTCTCGCACCGAAAGATCGCCCGGGTCCAAAGCGCCCCGGCGATCCAGGTCTCTGGCGGTGGCGCCACACTCGGTTTCGACACCGAAGGTTTGAACCTCTGGAGCCGTCTGGCATCCGCACTGCCCATCGTCGCTCTGGTGATCGGCCTGGCGGGGATTGCCCAGTACCAGGGGGATGATCGTGCGCAAGAGTTGGCTGATGTTGATGCGGCATTGCTGGTTGACGATTTGCCCCCGGCTGCCTATACGGATGCCGGCTTTGCCCAGTATCTCAAGATTGCCAGCCTGACACCGGTGACCGGATCGCACCAGCAGCCTTGAACGCCACGCTTATCCTTGCCGGTCTTCGAACGACCATGCGTGTCGGGCTTCGCATTGGCTGCGTGACCACCTTCTCGCTGGCAGCGATCGCGGCACATGCCCAGGTGGACACACGAACAAGCACAACGACAATGGCGAATGGCAGCAAGTCGGCGGTCGGCGCAGGTTCGGCAACGCACAGCAGCCGCGCTGCCTGGGACCAGTTGACGCCCGAACAGAAGTCCGCTTTGGCCCCGTTGAGGGCCTCATGGGCCGGATTGACCGACGGCCATCGGAACAAATGGCTGGCCTTGACCCGCAATTTTTCAGCGATGCCCGCATCCGAACAGTCAATCCTGCAGGGGCGGATGCGCGAATGGGCGGCGCTGACACCCCAGCAGCGTGCGCAGGCACGACTGACTTTCGGCGAAACACGCAGGCTTTCGCCCGATGATCGCCGTGCCAGCTGGGAGGCCTACCAGGCCCTGAGTGAAGAGGAAAAGCGACGCTTGGCCGCGAGCCGACTTTCACCCCGCAGTGTTGCGACGGCGCCCCGACCGGTCGCATCAGGCAAGCTGGCGCCCGTGCCCCCTCAAACGACCCACAACCTCAATCCTCCGACGGTCGTTATTCCGACACCACAGGTTGATCCGCATACACTCCTGCCCCGTAAGGCGGCTTCGTCTGCGCGCGCGCAAACTCGGTAATCCGTGACGGGCGCGCCTGCCGCGCCTGCAACCGAGCGCCCGCAACCATGTCCGCATCCCTGTCATCCGCCACTCCGGAACCCGCCTTGTCCGAACTTGTTGCGCCGAGCCTGCGACGGCGCCTGGCCTGCTGGCTGTATGAAGGCATGCTGATGTTTGGTGTCGTCTTCATCGCCGGTTATCTGTTCGGGACACTCAGCCAGACCCGTCATGCGCTTGACAACCGGCATCCCCTGCAGGCTTTCCTGTTTGTGGTGTTCGGCATCTATTTCACCTGGTTCTGGTCCAAGGGGCAGACGCTGGCCATGAAGACCTGGCATATCCGCCTCGTCGATCGGACGGGGCGGCCAGTCCGCCAGGGACGCGCCTTGCTGCGCTACGTGCTCTCCTGGGTCTGGCTCCTGCCACCGTTGGCTGCCGTGGCGCCTTTTTCCCTGCCAGCCGGGGAAGTCGTCCTGCTGACCGTCGGCTGGGTGCTGGTCTATGCCCTGCTGAGCCGTTTTCATCCGCAGCGGCAATATCTGCACGATGTCTGGGCGGGAACGCGGCTGATCAGTGTCGAAACGCGCTCCGCCACAGCAACCACCGGTCGGTGACCACCGAACAAACCGTGAAGTCCAACGTCATGCCCGAGGCACCCGATCCCGTCAACCCCCAAAAAGCCCGCCGTGGTCTGCATCGCATCTGGCACGCCACCGGGTACTCGCTGCAGGGACTGCAAGCCGGCTGGCAGGAAACGGCATTCCGCCAGGAGGCCATCGCCGCGCTGCTGATGCTGCCAGCAGCCCTCTGGATCGGGCAATCCTGGGTGGAGACGGCCCTGCTGGCCGGTTCGGTGCTCCTGGTGATGATCGTCGAGCTGCTCAATACCGGGATCGAAACCGCGATCGACCGTATCGGAACCGAGTGGCATGACCTGTCCAAGCGCGCCAAAGACATGGGCAGCGCGGCCGTCTTGCTCAGCCTGGTTCTCGCGGGGGGTGTCTGGTCGGCGGCCATTTTTCACCGCTTCTTTCCATGAAAACGATTCAGTTCTCTGTGTGTGTGTACTGCGGTTCCCGGCCAGGCAACGACGCCCGTTATGCCGAAGTCGCCCGCGAGGTCGGTCACTGGATCGGCTCGCGCGGGGGCCAGCTGGTCTACGGCGGCGGGCGCAGCGGCCTGATGGGAATCGTCGCCGATTCTGCGCTGGCGGCTGGGGGCACGGTGGTCGGCATCATTCCGCAGGCCCTGGTCGACCGCGAGTTGGCCCACAAGGGCTGCCAGGAGCTGCTTGTCGTCGAGACCATGCACGAACGCAAACGCCTGATGGCCGAGCGCGCCGATGCCTTTATGGCGTTGCCCGGGGGCATAGGCACCTTCGAGGAATTCTTCGAGGTCTGGACCTGGCGCCAGCTTGGCTACCACGACAAGCCGGTGGGACTGCTCAACACCGGCGGGTACTACGACGGCCTGGTGCGGTTTCTGGAATCAACCGTCACCCACGGGTTCCTCGCAGACTGGCAGATGGACCTGATCCGCGTTGACTCCGCAGCCGACCGGCTTTTGCCGGCGCTGGTGCAAGCGGCCGGCTTTTCCGCCGCTGCACACCTGGACGCCATCTGACCGCGCCCCGACAGGGCCCGCCTCAGACGGCCGTGTCGTTTTCTTCGCCGGTACGAATGCGCACCACCCGTTCAACGGTGGTGACAAAAATCTTGCCGTCCCCGATCTTGCCGGTGCGCGCGGCACTGACGATGGCGTCGACGCAGCGGTCGACATCCTCGTCCTTGACCACCACCTCGACCTTGACCTTGGGCAGGAAATCCACCACGTATTCGGCGCCGCGGTACAGCTCGGTGTGGCCTTTCTGGCGGCCGAAACCCTTGACTTCGGTCACCGTCAGGCCGGTGACGCCACATTCGGCCAGGGCTTCACGCACTTCTTCCAGCTTGAAGGGTTTGATGACGGCGGTGATCTGTTTCATGAAGTGATGTCCTGCTGAAAGATGGAAAACCGGGCCCATTCAAGCCCGGAACTTGCTGGTTATAGGATAACGCCAATCCTTGCCGAAGCTGCGGTGCGTGACCCGGATGCCCACCGCAGCCTGCCGGCGTTTGTATTCGTTGATCTTGATCAGGCGGGTGACTTTCTCCACGTCAGCCCGGTCGAAGCCGGCGGCGATCAGTTCGGCGATGCCTTCGTCGTTTTCCATGTAGCGCTCGATGATCGCGTCCAGCACCTCGTAGGGCGGCAGGCTGTCCTGGTCTTTCTGGTCCGGGCGCAGTTCAGCGCTCGGGGGGCGGGTGATGATGCGCTCGGGAATGGGATTGGCGCCGGTGCCGTACGGGTCATGGGCGTTGCGCCAGCGGGCCAGTCGGAACACCACGGTCTTGGCCACGTCCTTGATGACGGCAAAGCCGCCGGCCATGTCGCCGTAGAGCGTGCAGTACCCGGTGGCCATCTCGCTCTTGTTGCCGGTGGTCAGCACGATGGCGCCGAACTTGTTGGACAGCGCCATCAGCAGCGTGCCGCGGATGCGGGCCTGGATGTTTTCTTCGGTGGTGTCCTCCGGACGGCCCTCGAACAGCGGCCCGAGCGAGCCGCGAAACGCGTCGAATTCCGGGGCGATCGAGATTTCGTCGTGCCGGACACCGAGGCGGTTGGCCATGTCGCGGGCATCGATCCAGCTGATGTCGGCGGTGTAGGGCGAGGGCATCATCACCGTGCGCACCCGATCCTTGCCCAGCGCATCCACCGCAACCGCCAGCACCAGCGCCGAATCGATGCCGCCCGACAGACCGATGAGGGCGCCCGGAAAACCGTTCTTGCCGATGTAGTCGCGCACACCCAGCACCAGCGCGTCCCACAGATCGGCGTCGGCACTGCGTTCCGGCGCCATATCTGCTTTGATTTCGAGAGCAGACAATGACCGTTCCACGCTGGATACGAACAGTTTTTCTTCAAAACTCGGCGCCCGGCCGGCCAGCGAGCCGTCGGCGTTCAATGCAAACGAGTGGCCTTCGAACACCACCTCGTCCTGGCCACCCACCAGGTGGGCATAGACCATGGGCAGCCCGACGTCGCGCACGCGCTCGCGCATCATGGCCTCGCGCTCGTAGCCCTTGCCCACATGAAACGGCGAGGCATTGATGACCGCCAGCAGCTCGGCGCCGGCGGCGCGCGTTTCACGGGCCGGCGCTTCAAA
>ERZ761607.1378-NODE-1378-length-30767-cov-7.477110_pt1 | contig 30767 bp, 23 predicted proteins | sample MGYA00511164_ERZ761607 | MGnify/ENA primary metagenome ERZ761607 (study PRJEB28899, sample SAMN02445080) | bioreactor sludge metagenome | biome: EBPR sludge | place: Australia: Brisbane, Thorneside Wastewater Treatment Plant | collected 2011-06-22 ... | reverse complement strand
TTACGAATGTGTTGAGTCATATTTGCGGGCGCAAGTATAACCGATTACAAAGTCATAATTACCCCTAGAATTAGAAATGTTTTCCTGTATTTCTAAACATTTTTGAAACGAAAAATTCATGTTAACAACACTTAAAATTCATGTATAATTAAGCCATACATTAGAAAACTTCCGCCCTTGTGGCGCCTTGCTTGAAACTTACTGGAAAAATCGCGCACGCTCCTCCCCCGGTTTTGGGAGATATTTTGTGAAGCACTACAACCAATTAGGAAAAAATTTGAACCAACAATTGGCTTCACCCTAAAACATACCAAGTGCCGAACGTGATTTAAGACTCATCACGTCGTTATTCGACCTATCCCCAACCCGCTTCATTCTAGACGTTGGAACTGGTCAACCAACCCAGACATTTTTCACAGCCGAGGCAACCGCTCAGACGGAGGTCTCGGCTGTGTGTGTTTAACATGAAAAAAATAACTGCCATCGAACCGCAAAAGAATCGCAATCGAGTCAATATACACCTCGATGGAGAATTTGCCTTCGGGTTGGCACGCATCACAGCCGCGTGGTTAAAAATCGGTGACGTGTTAACCGAAGAAAAAATAAACGAACTAAAAAATAAAGATGATGGTGAACGAGCCTTACAACAAGCACTACTCTTTTTAAGTTATCGTGCTCGTTCAGAAAAAGAAATAAAGCAAAATTTGCTCAAACATGAATATTCAGAAACAATCATTGAGCAAACCATAGAAAGACTACGTGAAAGTAAATTAGCAAACGACAATCAATTTGCAAAAACTTGGGTTGAAAACCGCAACACCTTTCGCCCAAGAAGCAAAAGAGTGTTGACGATGGAACTTCGTCAAAAAGGATTGGATGAAGAAACTGTAAAAACTGCCGTCGCCGATGTGGATGAAAATGCTCTGGCCTATGAATCTGCTAAAAAAAGAGCAAGCAGGTTCAAAAGTCTAGAATGGAGCGAGTTTCGTAAGAAACTATCCGATTATTTAGCAAGGCGCGGCTTCCCTTATTCTGTGGTGTCAAGTGTTGTCACACAAGTTTGGAACGAACTGCACGCAGAAGAAACACATTACGAAGATGAGGAATGAACATGAGCCTATTAGAGATATTAATCATGGTGTTGGTCTTAATTGTTGGCGTGTTGATTGGATATTTTTTCCACCGCTATCAAGCAGACCGCGCCGCCAAAGCCAGACAAGATAAAGCCGACGATATTTTGAAAGCCGCCCAAACACAAGCAGGTTTGATTGTGAAAGGCGCGCAAGATAATTCAACAAAAATTATTCAAGCGGCTGAATCAGAAATTAAAGAACGGCGTATTGAATTAAACAAAGAAACCGAACGCGTTGAAAAACGTCGTTCGGAATTGGATGCGCGTTTCGACAAAATTGAACAACGCGAACAAGCATTGAATAAACGACAGTCGCAAGTAGATAAACGTGGCAATGAAATTGAAAAGTTATACGAAGAAGAAGTAAAGAAGCTTGAACAAATTTCGCAATTGAGTCAAGATGATGCCAAGAAAGAATTGTTTGCCGCTGTTGAAAAAGAAGCCAGAGGCGACATGGCAAGAATCATTCGTCAGATTGAAGCCGAAGCGCGTGAAGAAGGTGAAAAGCGTGCAAGAAAATTAATCGCTGATGCCATTCAAAGAGTAGCATCTGAACATGTTGCCGAAGTGACTCGTGCAGTCGTGACTTTACCAAGCGAAGAAATGAAGGGTCGTATCGTTGGTCGTAATGGACGTAACATCAAAGCCTTTGAACAAGCCGCAGGTGTAGATGTAATTGTGGATGATACGCCAGACTCTGTCACAATTTCATGTTTTGATTCTGTGCGTCGTGAAATTGCCCGCCGTGCTTTAGCAAAATTAATTTTAGACGGACGTATTCATCCTGCTCACATTGAAAAAGTAATTGAAGATGAAACCAAGGGTGTTGAAAAAGTTATCAATGAAGCGGGTGAACAAGCCGCATACGAAGCCAATGTGGGAAGTTTGCATCCTGAAATTTTGAAGATGATGGGGCGTTTGAAATTCAGAACATCTTATGGTCAAAATCAATTGGCACATGCAGTCGAAGCCTCAAAATTGGCTGGCATTCTCGCGGCTGAAATTGGTGCAAATGTTGAGTTATCCAAATTAGGTGGCTTTTTACATGATATTGGCAAAGCCATGGACCATAATCAAGATGGCACACATGCCGGTTTAGGTGCTGAGTTTTGTAAACGCTATGGCGTTCATCCAGTTGTGTTGAATGCGATTGCATCTCATCACCACGAAGTTGACCAAGAAACTGTTGAAGCAGTTATCACCGAAGCGGCAGATGCGATTTCAGGTGCAAGACCAGGTGCACGTCGTGAAGATTTAGAAGCGTATATCAAACGTATTCGCTCACTCGAAGAAATGTCAATGTCGTTTGATGGTGTGCAACAAGCCTTTGCCATTCAAGCCGGGCGTGAAGTTCGTATTCTCGTCAAACCAGAAGTGATTGATGATTTATCCTCTGCTCGTTTAGCCAGAGATATTGCTAAGAAAATTGAAGAGACCATGCAGTACCCCGGTCAAATCCGTGTGACAGTGATTCGAGAAACTCGTTCAACAGAATATGCAAAATAAAAATTAGCCTCAGAGCGCACAGAGACCTTTCAAAAGACCTCAATGTCCTCTGTGGCTAAGAAACTTACAGGGATATTACGAATGAAATTCCCCACTTCACAGAGTGCTACAATAACGGCTATGAAACCCAGCGCCAAATCGCCTCTGACGAAGTGGGGAATTGTTCTTGTTTTAACCAGCATACATCTCATCTTACTCTGGGTTTATAGAGAAGAATACGCTGGCGCATTAAGCATTTTGCCGGTTGGGGTGGCAAGCTGGTTCTTTGGAAGCATAATTGGAATCATCACTGCCCTTGTTATTTTATTTTTATATTTCTCCATCTTATATATAAGCAACGTCCCAACTGTTTTATTTGTTGATACTGATTTCGTCTTAGGTGGATTCGTTCTTGTTTTAATCGGTGGGGCAATAGGATGGTTAAGCAATTACTATCACAATCAAACTGAAAGAGACCTTGAACTCAAAAAACAATTAGATGAAGCCGATGCTTTATCTGAAATTTCGATTGCACTAAGCCAAGCCGAACGCGTGGGGCTTTCTAACATCTTGCAATTAATTGTTGACTCAGCTAAAAAATTAATTCCCGCCGCAGAGCAAGCAGTCATTCACATTCTTGACGACCAAAAAGAATACTTGATTGCACAAGCCGCAAGTGGATTTCAACAAGCGGCACAAGGCAGATTGCAAATGAGACTCGGCGAAGGCATTGCCGGACAAGCCATCATCAGTGGTGACACGATTAACATCACAGATATTAATACCGATGAACGGTTCATCAAGTCTGTTTCGATTTCAAGTTTTCGTTCATTACTCGTCACACCTATTATCAGTGGTGACCAAAAACTTGGCACAATCAGTATTCAAAGTCAATTACCGAATGCGTTCACAAGTCATGAACAAGATTTGTTATACGCGCTTGGCGTACAAGCCGCCATCGCCATTGAAAATGCAAACTTGTTAGAAACTACGCAACAATCTTTAAGAGAAACAAATGCCTTGTATCGCATCAATCAAGGGTTGGTTGCATTAAACACTGATGAACTTCTTGATGATGTAGTCAGTTTGTTACAGAAAAATTTTGGCTATTATCATGTGCAAGTGTATATTATTGACCCCAAAAGTGGGGATTTAATTCTGCAAGCCGCCAGTGGTGAAGCAGGACGAAAAATGTTAGAACAAAAAACAAGATTATCAGCAGGGCAAGGCATTGCAGGCTACGCCGCTGAAACATTGGTACCCTTTTTTACAAACAATGTAGATGAAGTTATGTTTTTTGTTCATCATCCACTCTTACCAGAAACAAAATCTGAAATGGCAATGCCTGTAAAAATTGGAGAGCACCTCTTTGGAATTTTAGATATTCAACAAGCACCTCCAAAAACATTTACCGCCCGCGATTTACAACTCGTCAGCGCCATAGCCGACCAACTAGCGATTGCTCTTCAAAAAGCAGAGTTATATCAAGAGTTGCAAAATTCTTTACAGCAAGAAAAAGCCATGCGGAATCAGTTGATTCAAAATGAACGCCTCGCCGCTATCGGACGCCTGCTTGCTTCTGTTTCCCACGAATTAAACAATCCTCTTCAAGCCATTCAAAACGCGCTTTTCTTATTAAAAGAAGAACATGGCATTACAGAACAAGGCAAACAAGACCTTAACATTGTGCTAGCCGAATCCGAACGCATGGCAAGCATGATTAAACGCCTACGCGATACCTACCGCCCCATCCGCGCAGAAGATTTTAGACAAACACAACTCAACGCCTTAATTGAAGATGTATATGCACTCGTGGCTGGGCATTTACGCCATAACCAAATTACATTTGAATTTTTCCCAGACCCTGAACTGCAACCAATCCCCGCACTCACCGACCAAATTCGTCAAGCCCTTCTCAACCTCGTCATCAATGCAGTCGAAGCGATGCCCGCCGGCGGAAAGTTAACAGTTTACACAGAATTCTTGCTAGAAACAGAAGAAGCTCTCATCACAATTATTGATACTGGCAAAGGCATCGCCACCAACATCATGGACAATATTTTTGAAGCCTTCAATACTGATAAAGATAAAGGGACTGGTCTTGGTCTAACCATCACTTACGACATCATCACCAAACATCATGGGCGCATCAGTGCTGAAAACAATAGCAGGCTTGGGGCAACCTTCCGCATTTGGTTGCCCGCCAAAGAAATGGAGGACATTACATGAAAGTTACAGGTCAGATTCTTATTATTGAAGACGAAGCCAGTTTACGAAAAACACTCGCTCGCATTTTGCAACAAGCAGGCTTTGAAGTAACTACCGCCGAAAGTGCCGAACAAGGCTTAGATTACTTGAAAACCACAAAATTTGATTTGGTTTTTACAGATTTACGTTTGCCCGGCATTGCCGGTTTAGATGCACTTAAATATATTCATAAAATTAATCCAGCATTACCCGTGGTTTTGTTCACTGCCCAACCTGATATAAATTCGGCAGTAGAAGCCTTACGACGTGGCGCAACAGATTATCTACTCAAACCCCTTAAACCTGAAATCATCCTAGAACGCGCGAAAACCATTTTGTTAAATCAACAAAAAGAAAAACGCAAACGCGAAATTGCAAACGAAATTGAAAATTTACAAGCCGAATTAAAACAACTCGAAAATGGTGAAGAAAGTGAATCGCCCAATTTGCCAGAAACCAAAGCAAAAGACCGCTTCATTAAACATGGCAAATTGGTTTTAGATTTACATACTCGTCGTGTATCTATCAAAGATGAAACTATCAACTTGCCGCCTACATCATTTGATTATTTACTCGTGTTGGCACGTCACGCCCCAGATGTGGTCGATTTTCAAACACTGGTGGCAGAGGCGCAAGGTGCACAAGCCGAAATGCGTGAAGCCCAAGAACTCACCAAATGGCACATTCATCAAATACGCCAAGCCATCGAGAAAGACCCGCGCACCCCAAACCGATTAATCACCGTACGTGGCACAGGATATAGACTCGTAACAGATTAAGAACATTGTGTAGGAAACAGAACCCGCTTCGCCCTTAGGGTGAGGCGGTTTTTTAATCCCTCCAACTTTTGCCAACCTTTCTGCATTGAATCCAATCGTTCTCTAGCGGGATTCAAGAGAAAATGGTAGCCATGACAAAAAACGAATCTTCTCCAACAACTGACCAAGTTCGGATTTTGATTGTAGATGACCATCCTTCTACTGCCGCCACATTGGCTCGTGCCTTGGGGCAATTGGGTTCAGCGGCTGAGGTAGTTTCAGCAACCAATGGTCGTGAAGCTTTAGAAAAAGTGAAAGACAAAGGGGTGGATATTTTAATTACAGACATGATTATGCCGGAGATGACCGGCTTGGAATTAATTGAAAAATTACGGGATCATCCCGGTGGGAAACCTTCGCGCACATATTTAGTGACTGCTTATGATGTGCCGGGTTTGAAAGTAACTGCTTCGCGATTGAAAGTAAACGAAGTGTTGATTAAGCCGATTCGTCCGGAACGGATTTATCAAATCATCTCGCGTGATATGGAAGAGATGAAGCAATCTACACAACCGAGAAAGAAAGAAGAAGCAGAAAAAAGAAAGTTCAAAATTTTGGTAGCCGATGATAGACCAGATAATGTGACTCTCTTAGTACGTTATTTGGAATACGAAGGGTATCAACCTGTAACAGCACAAGATGGTGAAGAGACATTAATCAAAGCGCAAGATGAAACGCCTGATTTAATTTTGCTCGATGTAGATATGCCCAAGAAGAATGGGTTTGCTGTGTTGGAAGAAGTTCGCTCCAATGAAAACTTAAAACATATTCCTATCATCATCTTAACTGCGGCGCGGCTTGATTCTGCTGATGTGCAAGAAGGTTTGAATTTAGGTGCTGATGATTACATCACCAAGCCGTTTGACCGCCGTGAGTTGATGGCTCGTATTCGCACGAAATTGCGTGTGAAAGAAGCAGAAGATGCTACTCGTCAACGAAACCGTGAATTAAGTTTATTGCCAGAAATTGGTAAAGAACTAAGTGCTAGAACTGATATTAAAGATATTGCTCATATTTTATTGAAGCGCACTGCTGAAACTTTGGGTGCTGTGCAGGGTCACATGCTCATGGTGGCGCAAGATGGAAGCGTAGCGGAACGCTATCAAATTTCTGTTTTAGAAAGTGAAATAGAACAGATTAATTTGCAAGAGAATTTGCTTCAACATGTATTTGAAACACGACAAGGTGTGATTGTTGAAGATGCTTTAGATAATGAATATTGGCTGATGAGCGAAAATAGTCAGACACGCTCAGCAGTTGTTGCTCCATTATTTGGTCGGCGTGATTTGTTGGGGTTATTGTTTCTCACTCATGAACAGGAAAATTACTTCTCGCTAGATCACTTACTTTTATTACAGGCAATTGCCAGTCAGGCGGCAATTGCCATCGAAAATGTGCGGTTATATCAAAATGTAACCAATGAACAAAAGCAACTTGAAAAAATTAAGAATGAGTTTATTGCTACGGCTTCACATGATTTGAAAAACCCAATTATGTCTATTAGTGGATATAGCAATTTGTTGAGCAAGGCGGGTCCGTTAAATAATCAGCAGGAAGAATTTGTAGGGCGGATTCAACATTCTACAAAAAATATGCTTGAGCTTGTGCAAAATATGTTGCACTTAACAGAAATTGATTTGAAAAAATCTGAGACCAACCGTGAATCAGTAGATGCGACTGCGTTGCTAAAAGAAATTGTGGGCGAATTTGAAATGCAAGCCACACAAAAAGAACAAAAGTTGACATTACAAAGCGAGGTTAAGTCTGCTCGTATTCATGTAGATGTTTTGCAAATTAAACAAGCCATTCGGAATTTAATTGGCAATGCCATCAAGTACACCCCAAATGGTGGAAATATCACTGTGATTGCCAAGTTAGTGAGTGGTTATTTTGAGGTGCAAGTGCAAGATAACGGCTATGGAATCCCTTCGGCAGATTTGCCACACATTTTTGACCGCTTCTATCGCGTGCGTACAGGTCAGACGACCGAAATAGAAGGCAACGGGTTGGGGCTGGCAATTGTCAAGTCGATTGCTGAGGCGCATGGTGGAGATGTGTCGGTTCAGAGTGAGGCTGGTAAAGGCTCCTCTTTTATCCTTGATTTGCCTTTGGTGGCAAGTGCTTAACAACTTTAGCCAACTTTTTCTCACGTATCCAACCTGTAAAAAGGCTTTTTTCGCTGAAAATATAACCTGATTTATTCGGAGAATGCAAATAATGAAACCTTATCGTATTTTTTCAATTTTTTTCCTCGCAACTCTTATTTTGAGTGCTTGTGGTGCTTCTGCACCAGAAACTGAAAACCCGCCATTACGCGTAGAATACACCTTTTGGTGGGGAGACCACACTATGTTAGTTGCCCAAGAATTGGGTTTATTTGAAAAACATAATGTTAATGTTGAGCCTACATTTTATGAAGTCTATTCAGATGCCTTACCTGCTTTAGCCGCAGGAACAATTGACGGTGGTTTTTTCGGTCCTGGTGATGTACTGCTTACAAATATCAATACAGACTTAAAAGTAGTGGCAGTTAATGATGATGGTGGTTTCAATTACATCATTGGTTCGCCTGAAATTCAAACTCCAGCTGATTTAAGAGGCAAAAGAATTGGTGTTCCTTTAGGCACGACTTATGAGATATTCGCTATTCGCGCACTGGAAGAAGGTGGATTAACAAGAGGCGATGTTACTTTTGTTGATATTACTGTGGAGGATGTTCCCGCCGCCCTCGGAAATACAATTGATGCAGGCTACACATGGGATCCTTTTGCATCAGATGCGATTGAAGACGGTGCCACACTTTTATTAAAAAGCGGCGGTTCTAGCACAATTACACCTGATGTTTTAGTATTTCGAGCAGACGTCGTTCAACAAAGACCTGATGATATTCGTGCTTTCCTTAGTGCATGGTTTGAAGCAATTGAATTCCGTTACTCAAACCCTGAAGAAGCTAATCAAATTATCGCAACCGCATTAGGAATTTCACCGTCTGAGTTAAGTGAAGATGCTTATATTTTCAATGCTCAGGAAAATGTAGCCTTATTTTCAAACGAGTCTCCTGCCGATACTGTAAATTTATTGGAAGCATTTACCACAAATGCAAATTATCTTATTAACAATGGTTCATTAGGCAACCAACCCAATCTAATTGAATTATTGGATGCCTCTTTCCTGCCATAATCAGGCTTATAAAAAGGAATCTCCTATGAAAAAATGGTATTCAAACTTTCTTGCAGAGACGAACACTCAAGGGCGTAATGCCTTTAACATTGTAATTATTATCGTTGTGGCAGTGATTGCAGGCTCGCCTCCTTATTTCATTGCAATCATACGCGATGGCGGCTGGCAATATTACGCAAGTTTAGCGGGAATGGTAGTTTTATGTGGCTTGGCTATTGGCGGTGGTTTACTTGCGCGACGAAACCGCGTCAATCTTGGCGTCAGCCTGATACTCGCCGGGACATTTTTCATCCTCCCCTTCTTAACTGCTTTGTATTCCGGGCTCGGTTTCCTTTTCGCCCTCACAGCAATAGTGACCACTTCATTAATCGTTGGTCAAACTCTCTCTAGTCAAGAATCTGTTAAATACCTAGTCGTGGCGGCTGTGGTGGGTGCAATCACCTTGCTGATGGATTTATTTGCACCATGGCAACGTGTGGTATTCCCTGAAGTTCAAGCTGTTTCACCTTATATTATTGCTGGTGTATTTATTTTTATGGGGATTACAGTTGTACGCCAATTCAATAATTACTCCATCCGCACAAAATTGTTAGTAGGTTTCATCATTGTGGCGTTAATTCCGCTTGGTGTATTGTTCTTTTTCAATCAAAATTCTTCAAGAGAAAATCTTACTCAACAAGCCAATGCCGCTCTACAAAACGAAGCACTTCTTACAGCCAATTCGATTGATGATTTTCTAAGAGATGGTCTTGATACGGTTCGTACTGCCTCACAACTACATATTCTTGAAGAATATTTATCTATGCCTTCTTATCAACGCGCCGGTAGCGAAACTGAAGCAGCTTTATATCAAGATTTAGCCTCAATCGCCCGCAGAGACCAAATTTATATTACTTCTGTTGGTGTGATGGACATTCGTGGTACAGACTTAGCCGATACCGATGCAAGTGAAATTGGTATTAATAAATCTGAACGTTTGTATTTCACTGAGCCAATTAAAAGCAATTTACCCTATGTTACACCGATGGAAATTTCAGACTCCACTGGTGACCTTTCCTTTTATTTCAGTGCGCCTATTCGTAACTCGGCAGGTGAAATTATTGGTGTAATTCGTATTCGTTACAATGCCGCAGTGCTTCAACAAATTGTGACCAACGTTGAAGGTTTGGAAAATTCTTTCATTACCTTGTTTGATGAGAACCTCATCCGTTTAGCACATAGCACAAATCCAGACCTTATCCTTAAAATGGTTGTGCCACCATCTCCTGATGTACTTTCTGAATTACAAGCACAACGTCGTTTACCCGAAGGAACTGCTGAAGAGTTAGCAACAAACATCCCCGACTTACAAGAAGCGTTAAGTAATATTGATTCACAACCCATCTTCACATCACAATTTGCTTCTACTGCTGATGAACTTGACAATGCTGGGTCTGCACGCCTCACGACTCAGCCTTGGGTTATTACTGTTGCTCAACCTCAATCTACATTTTTGGCTCCTTTAGAGGCACAAACCCGTAACGCTGTAGTCGTTATTTTAATTCTTTTGGCACTTGTGGCTGTGGTTGCGGTTTTCTCAGCTCAATCATTCAGTAATCCAATTGTGCGTTTGACGAATATTGCTCAACAAGTTTCGGGTGGTGACCTTTCAGCACAAGCCCGTGTGGAATCTCAAGATGAAGTCGGCGTGTTGGCAAGTACATTCAACAGTATGACTTCACAGTTAAGCGATTTGATTGGTTCTCTTGAACAGCGTGTGGCAGACCGTACAAAAGCGCTGGCTACATCTACTGAGGTGAGCCGCCGTTTGTCTACCATCTTAGACCAATCTCAATTGGTAACCGAAGTGGTGGAGCAAGTGCAGTCTGCTTTCGATTATTACCATGCTCATATTTATTTGATTGATGAAGAAACCAAAGACTTGGTAATGGCTGGTGGTACAGGTGAAGCCGGGCAAATCATGTTAGCACGCGGACATAAAATTTCGCGTGGTAGAGGTTTGGTAGGGCGCGCGGCTGAAACAAATAATGTGGTGTTGGTACCTGATACATCTAAAGATGCGAATTGGTTACCCAACCCATTACTGCCTGAAACAAAATCTGAAGTGGCTGTACCGATTTCTATTGGTAATCAAGTATTAGGCGTGTTGGACGTGCAACATAACCTTACAGATGGTTTAAAGCAAGAAGATGCTGACCTATTGCAATCTATTTCTAACCAAGTTGCTATCGCTTTGCGAAATGCTCGTTCTTATACTGAGGTTCAAGCCCGTGCTGAACGTGAAGCACTCATCGCTTCGATTAGTCAAAAAGTACAAAGCGCATCTTCCGTTGAAAGTACTTTACAAGTTGCTTTACGAGAATTAGGACGCGCGCTTGGTGTGCAAGATGCCCGTGTGGTTTTGAAGACAAATCAATTACGTGAAAAGAACAATCTATAAGTTTGTGGATTGTCTAAAAAATAAAAAGGAGAAAAATATGAACAAAAAGAAAGTGAACGTTTTGATGGGGTTGATAATGATTACAGCAATTATCTTAACTGCATGTGGAAGTGCCGCCTCAGGACCTGCCGATAAAGTAACTGTGCAATTGAGCTGGTTTCACGGTGTGGAATATGCAGGCTTTTATACCGCTGTTGAAAATGGATACTATGCAGAAGAAAACATTGAAGTTGTTTTGAATGCTGGTGGTCCAGAATTAAATCCGTTAGATGAAGTTGCCAATGGCAACGCTCAATTTGGAATTGGCTCTGGTGATGGACTCATTCTTGCCGAAGCCAATGGTCAGAACTTTGTATCTGTTGCCGCAATTTACCAAGAGAATCCGCTTGCCATCACATCGCTTGTCAGTGATGAAATTCTAAAGCCAGAAGATTTAGTCGGCAAAACAGTCGGTACATACTCTTTAGACTTAAGCAGTTATTCAGACTTGATGTTCCTCGCCTTTATGAGCCGCACTGGTTTAGAACAAGATTCTATGGACTATGCTTTGATTGAAGATTTCTTCGGTGCTAACGAAATTAAATCAGGCAAAATGGATGCTATGACCGGTATGTTCGCCACCGACCAACAAGTGATGACCCGCCAAGCCGGTGACGATATTAACTTGATGTATTACAAAGATTATGGCGTAGATGTGTATATCAATACCATTTTTGTCACTGAAGAATTTAAGCAAAACAATTCAGATTTAATTGCCCGCTTTGTGCGTGCTACCTTACGCGGTTATCAATATGCAATCGAAAACCCAAATGAAGTGGCTGAATTTGCACTCCAATATGATGAAACCCTTGATTTGGAATATCAACAACAAGTGATGCAAGCCTCCATTCCTTTCATTGACACTGGTAGTGCCTCCATTGGTTTTATGGATGAAAACGTTTGGAATGTAACGCAAGACATTCTTTTAGAGTTCGATATGATTTCTGCCCCGGTAGATTTATCCACACTCTTTACGAATGAATTTGTTACCCCTTAATCGAAAGTTTTATCAATAACATTTTGACCCAGTTATTGTATCGGAGGTTGTTATGAACCAAAATAAAATTAACCAACGCTCAGGCAACAAGCCGTTTCAGGCTATCTCATTAAGAAACCGCTTGTTATTAGCCTTCATTTTGTTGGCAATCTTACCTGTGCTTATCACTGGTTCTGTTGCAACCACTGTGAGTGCGCAAGGTTTGCAAGATGATGTGTTCGACGAACTTGAATCTGTAGCCATCTTAAAACAAAATGCAATTCAAGACTGGTTAGCTGTGGTACAAGACAACCTTGGTCTTATTTATGAAGACCGTGTCGCTCGTCAGAGCATTTATGCACTGCTCGAAGATACTCCGAATACATATCTGGGTCAAAATCAATTACGTTTTGATTTAGCCACCTTTAACGAAAACACAAAATACTTTGTTGAAATTTTTGTTATGAACATGGATGGAGAAATCCTCCTTTCTACTGATAGATTACAAGAAGGAAAAATACAAAGTAGCCAAAACTTCTTTCAAGAAGGTTTAACAAAAAGATTCGTTGCTCCACCATCTTATGAAGTTTCATTATCAAGTTACTCAATTGTCATATCTGAACCCATTGTTACTTCTACTGGTGTAACAGTCGGCGTATTAGCGGGGCGAGTCAACCTTGATAGATTAAATGAAATCATGCTTCAAGAGACAGGTTTAAGTGAAGCAGGCGAAACCTATCTCGTCAGTTCTAATTACGCAGTTTTAACCAATTTATCCCAAACTGAATTTATTCCAGGTGAAACTTACGTCCGTACTGAAGGCGTGAATAATGTTATTCGCAATAAAAACAATGGTTCAAGTATCTATACAGATTATGCCGGTAACGAAACTTTCGGTGTATACCGTTGGATTCCTGAATTACAAATTGCTCTTATCGCCGAACATGACCAATACGAAGCGTTGCAAGCCTCAAACCGAGTGCTTCAAATCACAGTTGGCTTGATGATATTAACAGCATTAATTGCGGTCTTTATCGCTTTTATTATCACTAGAACGATTACCGCTCCTATCATCAATTTAGTACAAGTTGCAGATAACATTTCACACGGTAATTTAGATTTACAAGCAGAAGTTGTGCGGCAAGATGAAATTGGTGTGTTAGCAGAATCATTCAACACCATGACCTCACGCCTCAAAGACTTAATCGGTTCACTTGAGCAACGCGTGGCAGACCGTACCAAAGCCTTAGCCACATCCACTGAGGTAAGCCGCAGACTTTCTACCATTCTTGACCAAAAGCAATTAGTAGAAGAAGTTGTAGAACAAGTGCAACAAGCCTTTGGTTATTATCATGCTCATATTTATTTATATAACGATACAAAAGATGAACTTATCATGGCAGGTGGTACAGGCGAGGCAGGTGCTCAACTCCTAGCAAACAAGCATAAAGTCCAGCCCGGACGCGGTTTGGTAGGTCGTGCCGCGGAAACCAATACAACTGTCCTCGTGCCAGATACATCAAAAGATGAAAATTGGCTTCCAAACTCATTGTTACCAGAAACCAAAGCAGAAGTTGCTGTGCCAATTTCGTATGGTGAGCAAGTGTTAGGCGTGTTAGATGTGCAACATAATATAGCTAATGGCTTAACCCAAGATGATGCCGACTTGCTTTTATCTATTGCTAACCAAGTTGCGAATGCTTTGAGAAATGCACAATCGTATGCTGATGTGCAAGCCCGTGCCGAACGTGAAGCCCTTATTGCTTCAATCAATCAAAAAATTGAAACTACTACAACCGTTGAAAGTGCCTTGCAAATAGCAGTGCGTGAATTAGGACGCGCGCTCGCAAAAGATGCACGTGTTGTGTTGAAGTCGTCAGACCACAACAATTAAAAGATTCACAAAAGAGGAATTCTTATGAACGAAAATCAATTACCAGATAACCCCAATAAAGAATCTGCCGACGAACACATGCAAAAACGGATTAATGACTTGTTTGCCGGGCAAGAACTGCCTGCTCATGCCAGCCTTCAAGAAGTAGAGGCAATGAGAAGCCGCATTGTGGAATTAGAAGAAAAACTTCTTCAAGAATCTATGAAGCCACAGGTTTCTAATTCCATTGTAGAGGTAGCAGATAGTTTTTCATCTAATACACTTGAGGAAAATAGCCAAAAGGAAACTGGCGAGAAAAAATCAGGTTTCTTAGCAAGAATTTTACGAGCTCCTACCTTTGGTGACCTTTCTAAAAATCGTGTTGCCAGTTTGCAACATAAAATTTTGCTAGGCTTAACATTCACAAGTATATTGGCTTTCACAATTCTGCTTCTTACAATTACTGCTACAACTACTGTAACCAGTTTCATCATTGTGGGAAGTAGTATTGCTCTGTACTCAGTAGGGTTTGTGTGGCTATATCAAGGTAGATTGCAATTGGTCAGTTGGCTATTGGTGGCTGTTTTTTATGGGGTTATTATCACAACTCAAGCAACAGGAGCATTTAGTCAAACAACTGTTATTTTGGTCACCATTGTTTTAGCAATAGCAGGCGTATTGCTAAAACCATATCAAGTAGTTGGAGTGACCGTTTTAACAATTGTTACATCCGTATATTTTGCAACCACTAACTCTGAACTTCCCGTAACCCAAACAACACTCATATTTATGGGTGTGCTTTTTGGGCTTGAAGGTTTGTTATTAACATTTGGTGCAGGTGCAATTGAACAATCGTTTGTTGATGTAGACAATAGTACAAAAGCATTGGTTAAATCAAACAGCCAATTACAGGACTTAACGCAAAACCTAGAAAAACGCATTGCAGAACGTACACATGACTTGGAATTAGCAACTGAAGTTGGGCGTGCTGTTTCTGAAAGAGTAGGTGACTTAACTGATTTGCTCACTCGTTCTGTAGATTTAATTCGTTCCAGTTATAACTTGTATTACACACAAATTTACTTAATGGACACACCCGGACGCAACCTCGTGTTACGTGCTGGTACTGGAGATGCAGGAAAACAACTTTTACAACGCGGTCACCGTTTGGCAGTTTCAGCCAATTCATTAAACAGCCGCGCCGCCTCTACTCAAAAACCAGTTTTGGTAGATGATACAAAGAAGAGTGTTAACTTCTTACCCAACCCATTATTGCCGAATACTCGCTCAGAACTTGCAGTACCGCTCATCGTAAATGAAAAAGTAGTGGGCGTGTTAGACATGCAAAGTGATACACCAGAAACATTTGGTGATGCCAACATCCCAGCCTTTGAAGTGTTAGCCGGGCAGTTAGCCATCGCCATTCAAAACTCAATTTTGTTTGAACAAACCGAAGAAGCCCGTTTACAAGTGGAAGAACAAGCTCGCCGCCTCACTTCTACGGGTTGGCAGGATTTCTTAAACGCAGTCGACAGGAGCGAAAACCTCGGCTATGTTTTGAATCAAGAAGAAATTCTTCCGCTGACTGAAACACAAGAAAAGAAATTTGATAGCAAATTGGTTGTACCGATTGAAGTTGCCGGAGAAAGTGTCGGCGAAATATTACTAGCAGGTGACCCAAACAGGCAATGGTCAAGACAAGATGCGGAAGTTGTTCAAGCCGCCATGCAACAAGTAGCTCAACACATCGAAAACTTACGCTTGTTGGCTCAATCTGAAAAATATCGTGCAGAGGCAGAACAAGTATCTCGCCGTTTGACGAGTGAAGGCTGGCAAGAATTTTTACGCTCACGCAAAGAGCTTGCTGATGGTTATGTGTATGATAAAAACCAAGTTCAGCCATTGAATGGTAAAGGACTTGTCACCGAAGAGGCTTTGTCTTATCCATTGGTTGTACGTGATGAAGCCATTGGTAAAGTAATTGTGCCTGCTGTTGAAGAAAATGAAACATCTTCGCAAGAGTTAGTGAGAGCAGTTGTTGAAAAGTTAAGCAACCATATCGAAGGTTTACGCTTGCTCGAGCAAGCCGAACAAAGACGTGAAGAATTACGTTTGAATGAAGGTCGTCTTTCTACAGCACTTGATATTGCCCGCCTCGGTAACTGGGAATATGATTTTGAAAGAGACATCTTCACTTTCAATGACAATTTCTATTCCGTCTTCCGCACTAGTATAGAAGTAGTTGGAAGTTACGAACTATCTTCTGCTGAATACGCTCAACGATTTGTTCATCCAGAAGATGCACCTTTGGTTGGTGAAGAAATTGGTTTTGTCATCAATTCAACCGAACGCAAACTTGATAAATATCTTGAACATCGCGTTATCTTCCCAGATGGAAGTATAGGTCACGTTGCTGTAAACATTCACGTTGAACGTGACGAAAATGGAAAAATCACTCGTTGGCATGGTGCAAATCAAGATATTACTGAGCGTAAAATTGCTCAAGAAATTATTGCCGCACGTGCGAACCAACTTGAAACAGTGGCAACAGTGTCTACCACTGCATCAACTGTGTTGAACCCTGATGAGTTGCTTCAAAACGTGGTGAACTTGACAAAAGAACGCTTTGGTTTGTATCACGCTCATATCTATTTGTTAGATGAAAACTGGAGCACACTCCTCCTCGCCGCAGGTGCAGGTGACGTTGGAAAACAAATGGTAGACACAGGTCATGCCATTCAATTGGATGTTGAGCGCTCTCTTGTGGCTCGTGCTACTAGAGAAAAAAGCGCCATTATTGTGAACGACGTGCGCAAAGAAGCAGATTTCTTGGCTAACCCCTTGCTACCGGATACCGTATCAGAAATGGCAATCCCGATGATTGTAGGTGATAAAGTACTCGGTGTGTTCGACGTACAATCAAAAGATGCCAATGGTTTCTCCGATGAAGATGCTCAAATCTATTCTACTTTGGCTTCACAAGTAGCCATTGCTCTTCAAAACGCTCGTTTGTATCAAGAACAATCCGCTACAGTGACTCAGTTGCGCGAATTGGATAGACTTAAATCATCCTTCCTTGCAAACATGTCTCACGAGTTGCGTACACCACTCAACTCCATTCTCGGCTTTACAGAAGTAATGCTCGAAGGCTTAGATGGTCCTATCACGCCAAACATGGATAACGACCTGAAGTTAATTAACAAAAACGGTCAACACTTATTACACTTGATTAACGACGTACTAGACATGGCAAAGATTGAGTCTGGCAAGATGAACCTCATCATCGAAAAATTCAACTTGCACGAAATCTTTGACGAAGTGATTAGCATTACCTCACCACAAGCAGGTGAAAAGAAATTAACCTTGAAAGTTGATAAAGAATCTGACCTGAATGTTGAAATCAATGCCGACCGCACACGCTTACGCCAAGTGATGATTAACTTAGTGAACAACGCCTTGAAGTTTACAGAAAAAGGCAAAATCACCATTCGCGCCATGCGTGAAGAAAATAACGTGCTTATCAGCGTCAAAGATACCGGCATCGGTATTCCGCCCGCAGAACTCGAAGCAGTCTTCCAAGAGTTTACACAAGTCGATTCTTCCACCACACGCAAAGCCGGTGGCACAGGCTTAGGCTTGCCCATCAGCCGCAAGTTAATCGAAATGCACGGTGGAAAACTCTGGGCAGAAAGTAATGGCGTAGATGGTGAAGGCTCAACATTCTTCGTCTTCATGCCGATTGAAAATAAAAGCGCAGTATCAGAACCTGTTACCAGAAAGATTTAATCATGTCGAAACCAACAACCCTGCAATGCGCCTTGTGCGGCAATCAACAGCCTTATGTTCCATTTGAGGCGGCTGTTTGTCAAAACTGTGAGTCGCAATGGCTTGAAGCAAAATACGATTACGATTCTTTCAAACGCGAAGTCTTACGTGGCATTCCCAATCGCCCGCAAAACTTATGGCGCTATCAAGATATTCTTCCGCTTGATAACCCATCTGCATTAGATTTATATCCCGCTGGCGGAACACCTTTGTGGCTTTCACATCGCTTCGCTACTGACCTGGGGCATGATTCTGTTTACATCAAAGACGAACGCTACGGTCCGACCTCTTCTTTCAAAGACCGACAAGCCGCAGTAGCAGTCGCCGCCATGAATGAAAACGGAATCCGTGAAGCAGTGATTGCATCCACAGGAAATGCAGCAGTTGCTTACGCCGCCGCATGTGCCAGAGCAGGCATAAAACTTTGGGTGTTTATGACCAGCCTCGTGCCGCAAGAAAAATTACGTGAAGCCGCATTATTCGGTGCCGAAGTAATTCGCGTAAGCGGAAATTACGACCAAACAAAACAAATCGCGGCACAATTTGCACAACGCAAAAATTTATTATTAGATCGGGGTGCAACCTCTGTGCCAGCACGCGAATCCATGAAAACGATTGCGTACGAAATTGTAGAACAACTCGGCTGGCGTGCACCCGATTGGTACATTCAAGCAGTAAGTGGCGGCATGGGACCGTTAGGTGTATATCAAGGTTTCAAAGAAATGTATGCAATGGGATTGATTAACAAAATCCCTAAACTCGCCATCATTCAAGCAGAAGGTTGTGCACCAATGGTGAATGCCTTCAAAGCCGGTAAAGAAGTTGCCGACCCAGTGATTCCAGATACTCGAATCATTATCTTATCTACTGGTGACCCCGGCAAAACATATTCTTATTTATGGAATTTGACTCAACAATACGGCGGTGAAATGGAATCTGTCACCGATTTAGAAGCCTATTCCGCTATGCGTTCTCTTGCCAAAAGTGAAGGCATGGCAGTGGAACCAGCAACCTCTGTTGCATTTGCGGGTTTTGAAAAGTTATCAAAGCAAGGCAAAATTGCAAAAGATGAGTTGGTTGTCATTAATTGCACTGGTCACACCTTCCCGGTTGAAAAACATGTGCTTGGTGAACAATGGGCTGTAGATGTACACTTAAGCAAAGACCAATCGCCTGCACCACGCGAAGGTTTACAAGCCGCGCTTGAAAATTTAGATGAAACCACAACCACTGTTTTATTGGTTGATGATAATGAAGACGATGCACTTTTAATTCGCAGATTATTGGAAGGCAAGAAAAACTACCGCATGTACCACGCCAAGGACGGCTGGGAAGGGTTATCTATTGCAAGACAAAAATTGCCAGATTTAATCGTCAGTGATTTAACCATGCCCGGTATTGATGGATTTGGTTTAGTAGAGGAGTTAAAATTAGACCCGCGCACCAAAGATATTCCGGTGGTGGTCGTCAGTGCAAAGGATATCACTGTCGAGGAACGGAAACGACTCAACGGTCATATTGAAGCGGTATATCAAAAAGGGTCATTGCCCACGCGCAAATTTGTTGACCAAGTTATCAACGTCATCGAAGATAAAATGGAAGATAAGAGTAAATCCTAAGGAGAATATTGATTATGGGTCATAATATTTTATACATTGAAGATAATCCAGATAACATGATGCTCGTCAAGCGTGCGTTAGAATCGCGCGGCTATACATTGACTGAAGCCGTGAATGGTTTAACTGGTGTTGCCACTGCCGAATCAACCGATGTAGATTTAATCTTGCTTGACATTAACTTACCTGATATTGATGGTTATGAAGTTGCCCGCAGACTTCGCGCTAGCGAAAAATCTGCTTTGGCTTATACGCCTATTATTGCTATTACCGCAAACGCTCTCAAAGGAGATGCAGAAAAAGCACTTTCGGCTGGTTGTGATGTGTACATGTCCAAACCAATTAACATCCGTGAGTTATGGGCGCGCGTAGAAGCCTTTGTGCCTGCCCCCGAAACCAAATAACTTTATTTATATCTATGCCCAAGATATTATTGATTGAAGATATTCCGGACAATGTTGAATTAGTTCATAGAGCATTATCACGAACCGACTACGAGATTTCGTATTCCAATGATGCCGAAACAGGTATGGCAATGGCGCTTAAAATAATTCCAGATTTGATATTACTTGACCTCGGCTTACCGGATTATGATGGTCAAACCTTAGCAAGTTGGTTACGGCAAGAAGAAACATTAAGCAAAACAAAAATCGTTGTGATGAGTGCATGGCCCGAAGAGGCGGTGAGGCAAGTAGTCGAAAGCTACAAATGTGACGGCTACATCATGAAACCCATTGTAAAATTAAGCAATTTTATTTCGCAGGTTAGTTCTTATCTTGAGAAGTAATTAAATGCTTCCTGTTAATCAAAACACCATCATACAATTAATCCCAGCAACTCAGTATACATTCGAACAACTAGCGGATATTTATAACCAAACACGCATTGATTACATGGTGCCAATGCCCATGAATGCAACTCGTCTGGCAGAATACGTAACGACGTATGATGTCAGTCTAGAACATTCTCTGGTAGCAAAATTAGCCAATGGAGAAATGTTAGGCGTTATTATGCTTGGCATGCGCAAAGGACGCGTATGGGTTACACGGCTTGGAGTCATTCCAAATAATCGCCGTCTCGGAATCGGAAAAACATTAATGAATGGTTTGTTGGAACAAACACAAAAACTTTCCATTAATTTTTGTATGCTTGAAGTAATTAAAAATAATATTCCAGCTCATCAAATGTTTTTGAAATTTGGGTTTCGTGAAGTGGGTGAATTGCTTGTCTTACGTCACTCACCACTCTCAACAAAACATATTTCACTCCCAGCCAACATTCAAAGTTTTGACAAATCCCAAGCACTGACCTATCTCAACAATCATCAACTCACCCAAGCGTGGACAAATCAATACGAATCATTTCTAAACTCAAATGAAGTTTCTGGTTTGTACGCCACACTAGAAGATGGCTCTCGAGGTTGGATGGTATATCAACGTCAAAAATTTTTACTATCACGTTTTGTATTCAACACCGAAGCAGGCGACCCCGTCAAAGTCGCATCAGCATTGCTCACACATCTTCACCAACAATATCCACGCCTAGATACTCACGTAGAAAACATCCACTCACATGACCCACATCTGCCCGCCTTTTATCAAGCAGGATATATCGAAGCCTTCCGCCGCATCGAAATGTGGCATGGCGAATTTACAGGATAACCCTCCGCTTCTTTCTTAAGGGGAAACTTGATTCAACAACTTCAACTTTTATTGCTCACCTACAAACGGATTAAACTGCTTTTCATGTCCCACCGTCGTTTCAGGTCCATGACCAGATAACAATCTCGTTTCATTCGGCATGACAAAAATTTGTTCACGGATGCTTTTTTCTAGCGTGGGAAAATCTCCGCCGGGTAAATCGGTGCGACCAACACTTTCATTAAAAATTAAATCTCCACAAAAGCAGATATTTTCTTTTTTTACATATAAGACACAATGACCTCTTGTATGCCCCGGCGTGAATCGCACTTCAAATTCATTCGAGCCGAGTTTAAGAGTCATGCCATGTACTAAATCAATTGTCGGTTCGGGACCTGGGTCAATATTCAAGCCGAAGACTGCGCCACCTCCACCTGCTCGCCAAAGGACATGGTCATCTGGATGAAGTGCTACATGCGGCAACGGGTTTAATGCATCCGCAATTGCCGCCGCCCCGCCGATATGGTCAAAGTGAGCATGGGTGTACCAAAGATGACCAATGCGCCAATGTCTATCTTGTGCAGCTTTGAGTATCACATGACCATCCCATGCAGGGTCAATGACTGCGGCTTCTTTGGTGTCAGGGTCAGCAATCAGATAAGCATTAGTTGAAGCAGGACCTAATGTAAATGAAATTATCTCAAGCATGAAAACCTCTGTGTATGTCATTCTGAGCCGCGTTCTTGCTCTTTGCGGCGAAGAATCTTTAAGATTATCGTAGAGACCCTTCGCCTGTGGTCTCGATACGGACTGCGTCCTACTCGACCAACGGCTCAGGGTGACATTGTTAATTTTCTTTTCTCGGTGAAAAGATATAACTAATGATAATTGAAATTAGAATCAACCCAATTGAAATGGGGTACAAAGTAAAAGGGTCAATCTCAAATAGAAATCCAGCGAGAGGCGGTGTGAGAATGAAAATAATCGAGGTGACAGTTTCCATCGTCCCGTAGGTTAATCCCATTTGAGATTCATGCACGAGGTCACGGGCTTGCGCCATAAACATTGGGCGAGCGGCACGAAAACCACCGAGCAAGAAATATCCGAGCATAAAAATTGGTAAGCCTGCGCCTTTCCACATGATGAATGCGAAAATGATGACCAACACTTGCGCGAATAAAAATCCACCACGCGGTTTGACGCGGCTGAAGGCAAGTGCAATTAATGAATTGCCTAATGCCCCCGCAGAAAAAATAAAACCTGTTTCTGTTAAAGTTAAATTGCGAACACTAGATAAAAAGTTTGGCGAAAGTGGTTGTGAAAGATACATCGCAAAAATTGCAAATGCAACTACCAACACAAATGAAACAAATCGTTTGTTATTCCATAAACTAATGGGCGGTGATTCAGGGTCGTGCGTATCAATGGGTTGTCTTTTTGTAAATAAAATAAACGCAGTGGAAATAAAAAACATCAATGCGCCTGCCAAATAACTTGTGCGCATGCCATAATGTTCGGCTATCCAACCGCCTGCTAATGGACCCATTGCCATGCCAAAATTAAACGTCGCAGATGTTAATGCAAGTGTGGCACTCACTGACCATTCGCCACGCGCCGCAGTGACATAACTACTTAATGGCGAAGCCACGAATGCAGTTAATGCATATCCAAATACGCCGATTAAATAAATCGTCAATGATTCGGTGATGCCCATCAACAATGTTGAAACGAGTCCTAAAATCCACGCACCAATTAATAAAGGTCTGCGACCAAATGTATCGGCGAGTCGTCCAGCAGGAATGTGCGTGATTGCCATAAAGAATCCAAACGCACCTAAAATGATTCCGATTTCTTGTTCGCCTAATGAAAAACCTACATCCAAGTAAATCGGTACGAAATTAAAAAATATCCCCTCACCAATGCCCCAAAATAATAAAGCAAATGCAATAAAGATTAAACTTGGATTCAATTTTCCTCTTTGATTATTCCGTCATTGCGAGCGAAGCGAAGCAATCCCATGATTATGTTTGAGATTGCTTCGCCTTTATGGTCTCGACCAACAGGCTCGCAATGACGTTAATGATTGTTTATAAATTCTCTGGCTAACTCAAACACACGCTGACGTTCAGCATCACTTGTGACGACGTGACCTGATTCTGTTACATACACTTTTGTTTTATCTGACACATTTTTTAATCCGTCGTAAATCATTTCCATATTTTCAGGCACGACGTATTTGTCATTTTTGGAATGAATCAATAAAACAGGTTTATCCACTTTTGGCAAAGCGGCTTGCATTTCCCAAAGCAATAATTTTAATTCTGCAATCGAAGCAATTGGATTTTGTGGATACGAAATATGATGAGTAAAGGCTTCTTTATCAAACCATGAAGAGCCCGGGATTTCTTTAGACTTTGGTGCATATTTGATAAATTTTCCATACAAACGGATAAACCAAATCGGGTAATGTGGGTCACGAGGTAATTCATAAGGCGTAGAAATTGCAATCACGCCTGCAACATCTAATTTTGTTGACATTAATAAACTCAACACACCACCCATTGAAAGCCCTGCTAAAAAGATTCGGTCAACACTGTTTCGGAGTAAATTAAAACCATCCTCAACAGAAGCAGTCCAATCGGTCCAGCGAGAGGCGATCATATCTTCGGGCTGAGTTGCATGTCCAGCGAGTCGAATGCCTAAAACGGTGTATCCATGTTTATGTAAATCCTCCCCCATCCAACGGACTTCTTTTGGTGTGCCAGTGAATCCATGTACAAGCAAAACGCCAGTGCGCCCGCCTTGAAAAAAGAATGGTTCAGTTGTGGGAATGATTTGAGTTTTCACCCTTTGATTATATCAATGAGACCGCGCAAGCCGAGTTCGTATGAACGCCATCCAAAACCTGTGACCTTGCCTTTGCAAACCGCGGAAACAAATGAAGTGTGACGAAATTCTTCGCGCGCATACACATTTGATAAATGTACTTCAATCACTGGAATTTGAATCGCAGAAATTGCATCGCGCAATGCAATTGATGTGTGAGTGTAACCACCAGGATTAAACACAATACCGCTTGCCCAAGTTCGCGCATCTTGCAATGCATCAATCAATGCACCTTCGTGATTCGATTGGGTACATTTTATTTCTGCATTTAATTCTTGTCCCAATGCAATCATCTTTTCATTGATATTTTCCAAAGTCATCGAGCCATATACTTCAGGTTCGCGCGTGCCTAATAAATTCAAGTTTGGTCCGTGCAAAATTAAAATTTTCATAACACTTCCTCCAAATCATTCACATCCACCAATTCAACTTTTCCAATTTCAACGGGCAATGCAAAACGAATTGATTTTGCATTTTTCTTTTTATCTACTCGCATCGCTTTGATAATTTCAGCCTTTGATAATTCATCTGGGATTTCAGTTGGTAGATTTAATTTTTTCAAAGTTGATTCAATCGCTTCAACTACGCTTTGGCTTGCCAGCCCAATTCGAGCAGAATACTTCGCTTCGACACACATTCCAATTGCAATCGCCTCGCCATGTCTCAAATCAAACTTGCTAACGAGTTCTACTGCATGTCCAACAGTGTGACCTAAATTCAACGCGGCACGAAAACCTTTTTCATACGGGTCATCTTCAATGACTTTGATTTTCACAGCCACCGCTCGTTTGACAATTTCTTCTAAATTATCTTTGACCCAGTCTAAACCATTGGAGCAGAGATTAAATAATTCAGGGTCAGAAATGATTCCATGTTTGACAACTTCTGCTATGCCAGAAATTAATTCTCGTTCAGGTAATGTCTTTAAGAAATTTACATCTGCTAAAACAAGCTTCGGCGGATGAAATGCACCGATTAAATTTTTTCCTTCAGGCAAATCAAAACCTGTTTTGCCACCGAGGGATGCATCCACCATTGAAAGCAAGGTCGTTGGGACAGCAATCCAATCAATTCCACGCATATAAGTAGAAGCCGCGAAACCTGTCATATCGCCAATCACTCCACCACCCAATGCAATGACTATGCTTTTTCGGTCAAGTCCATTTTCGAGAAACGATTTCCATAAAAAGTTAACAGTTTCGAGATTTTTATGTTCTTCGCCAGCAGGGACAATTATTGTCTTTATGTTTAAGTTTGCAATCGCCTTTGCATGAAGTTTTGCTACATTTTCATCTGTGACAATAATAGCGTTTTGTAAATTCGGAAGATTTGATAAATCACCAACAATGACATCATACTCACCCATTGATGAGAGATGATGACGACCTAAAGCAATTTGTGCTTGCAGAACATTTTGTTCAGCGGTTTTATTATCTACATGAAGTTTCAATGGGAAAGAGTTGTAATGTTCTTTTCTTTTTTCAAGCAATGATGTGAGTTTAGATTCTAAGTCACCTGCAAGCAGTGGACGCTGGTTCGGTTTATTTTTTAATCGTTCAATCATAGTATTTAACTCTGCCATCAGCAAAAGTACTTTGCCATTCGCTTGGGCAAAGAGTTTATTTTCTTCTCTTAATAAAGCACCACCACCTAAAGCAACGATACTTTCTTTTTCATTTGCAAGATTTTTCAGTGCAGAACTTTCTAAATCACGAAATGCGGATTCACCTTGCGATTCCATAATTTCTGGAATTGATTTTCCAGCATTGGTTTCAATAACTCGGTCTAAATCAATGAATGGAAGTTTAAGATTACCTGCAATCAATTTGCCGATTGTAGATTTACCTGTACCAGGAGGTCCGTACAAAAAAATATGTTTCATACAATTTATATTGAGATTGCTTCGTCGGACTAAAGTCCTCCTCGCAATGACGAAAATTATTTATTCCCAAAAAATATGCGGAACATTATCCATTGGCAAATCATCAAGTGTGGCTTTTCTCAATGATTCAAAACGCGGTTTGATTTCGTTGATTGAGTCACCGCCAAGTTTTTCGAGCAAGGCATCTGCTAAAACAAAAGCAACCATTGCTTCCAAAATTGGAACTGCTCGAGGCACAGGACAAAAGTCGGAGCGTTCATATTTGGTGGGAGAATCTTTTTGAGATGCTAGATCAACTGTCCGCTGAGGAAGAAGCGTAGTAGCAATCGGTTTCATCGCAGCGCGAATCACAATCGGTTGTCCATTGGAGATTCCACCTTCTGTTCCACCAGCACGATTTGTCGCGCGATGAATATTTGAATCATTCAAATTCATTGGGTCATGGGCTTGCGTGCCAATTCGTTTTGCATTTTCAAACGCGTCACCCACCTCAACACCTTTGATAGCTTGCACAGATAGTATCGCCATCGCAAGTTTTGCTTCGAGACGTTTATCCCATTGCACAAAACTTCCAAGACCAACGGGAAGATTCAACGCAACGATTTCGATAATTCCTCCAAGTGTATTTTTTCCATGAATTGTTTTTTCGATTTCATCACGCATCAAATTTGCGGATGCTTGATTCGGGCAACGAACATCTGATTCCTCTGCGAGTTTGAATCTCTCTTCGTAAGACATATTATCAAAATTTGCTTGCACTTCACCAATAGATGAAACATATCCGCCAACAATGATTCCAAATTGATTCAGAAAATGTTTGCACACTGCACCCACAGCAACACGCATAGTAGTTTCGCGTGCAGAGGCGCGCTCCAATGCGGGACGTAAATCTTTATATCCATATTTGATCGCACCCGTTAAATCTGCATGACCAGGTCGTGGAGAAGTCATTGGCTCAATGGCTTTGCCTTTCCATTTGACATGGTCATCATTTTGAACAAGCAATGCAATCGGCGCGCCAGTCGTTTCACCAGACATAATACCGCCCAAAATTTGGACGGTATCTTTTTCAATCTTCATTCGTCCGCCAGAACCATAGCCTTGTTGACGGCGAGCAAGGTCTTTGTTGATGATTTCAGTTGTGATGGGAAGTCCAGCAGGCATACCATCAAGAATTGCAGTTAATGATGGTCCGTGGGATTCACCAGCGGTTAAAAAGCGTAAAGGCATTTCAGTCTCCAGTTATCAGTAGGCAGTAAGCAGAAGGCAGTTTTATGTTTCAACTGCTTGCCATAAAATTTCTCGTGGTGGATTAAAACCTGTCCAAGTTTCAAAGGCTAGAGCGGCTTGCTCGATTAACATACCAAGTCCAGTAGTGGAATTTAATCCTTGCAAACGAGCATCTCTAACAAGTTTTGTTTCTCTTGGATTGTAGACTAAGTCATAAATAAAAACATTGGAAGGCAGTGACAAATTTTCAGGTAAGGGTGATTCGTTTATGTTTGGAGTCATTCCAATTGGAGTTGTGTTTACGATGAGTTGAAAGTTGGAAAATTGGAAGGTTGGAAGGTTTGAAGAATGAATAATGGATAATGGATAATTAGAAAATGAATTTGCGAGTTGTTCTGATTGTTCAATTCTTCGAGAAGAAATTGTTACATTCCAACCATCATTTAATAAAGCATAAACTACTGCCCTTGCAGAACCACCTGCTCCAATAACTAAAACTGATTTTCCGATTTCCAATTCCCGATTCCCGATGAAATTCTTTAAGTCTGCTAAAAAACCTAATGCATCCGTATTATCTCCAATTAATTTTTCATCTTTCAAGTAAATTGTATTCACTGCCCCAATTGACTTTGCAGTTGGTGTCAATTCATTCATAAATTCAATCACATTTTGTTTGTGCGGAATAGTGACGTTGAGTCCGTAAATTTGTTTTGCACGGACTTGATTAAGTAAACTTTCTAATCCTTGTTTATCATCGGGATGAATTGGAAATAGTGAATATTTTCCTTCTAATCCACAGGCTTTTAAAGCAGCGGTATGAATCTTCGGTGACAAACTATGTCCAAGCGGATATCCAATCAACTCAAGATGAATCATCGTAAACTTTCCAATACTTCATAGTAATTTGGGAATGTTTTTGAAACACAAGCTGGATTTTCAATCGTGACACCATCAAAACGTAAGCCAATTAATGAAAATGCCATTGCCATGCGATGATCGTTATAGGTTTTAATAGATGCAGGTTGTAAATCTTGGCATGGATAAATGGTCATGCCATCTTGATGTTCCTCGACTTGCACGCCTAATCTTTTTAATTCTGTGCAAGTCGCGGAGACTCTATCTGTCTCTTTAACTCTAGCAGATGCAATTCCTCGAATCCTTGTTGGGGAATCAGCAAAAGGTGCCACAGTGGCGAGGGTTTGAGCTGTGTCTGGAATGTCACGCATGTCTATGTCAATTCCGACGATAGACGATGGACGGTTGACCGTGATTGAATTATCTGCTTCCGTTACGTCACAACCCATTTTTTGCAGGACATCTACAAAGCCCACATCACCTTGTAAAGATTTACGCGAGATATTTTCTACTTTTACAGTTCCACCACAAATTGCAGGTGCGGCGAAAAAGTATGAAGCAGCAGAGGCATCGGATTCGATTTGGTAATTGGTGATTGATAAGTATTGTGATGAGCGAATCGTGAAGCGTGAGTAATCTTCGCGTTGGATTTCAACTCCAAATTCTTTCATAATTTCAATCGTCATATCTACATAGGGTTTGGAGTTAAGTTCTGTAGTTAGTTCAATTTCAATTGGCGATTTTGCATACGGTGCAACCATCAACAGCGCAGATAAAAATTGGCTGGAGATATCACCTGCAATTTTTGTCTTTCCACCTGGTAAACCTTTTGCAAATATTTCTACTGGTGGGCAATTATTCGTGGCTTCGGCTTCCACACCCAGTTGATTCAACGAATCGATTAAATCTTTTATCGGACGTTCTCGCATGCGTGGCTCGCCGTCCAAAATGTATTGACCATTTCCAAGCGTCAGGAACGCGGACAAAAATCTCGCGGCTGTGCCTGCATTGCCGATGAATAACTCCGCTTTATTCGCAGGGATTTTTCCACCTAACCCAGTAACTATCATTTCATGGTTTGATTCGTTTAATGTCAAATCAAAGCCGAGAGTTTGTAAGGCTTGAGCAAAATATTTAGAGTCGTCAGAAAATAAAGCATTGGTTAATTTTGTCGTTCCGTTTGCAAGAGAAGTAATTAACAAGGCACGATTTGTTATGGATTTAGAGCCTGGAACTCGCACAGTTGCATTGAGTGGATGTGTTATCGGAATAATTCGCATTAATGATTCACAATTTCTTGATAAGCAGATTGAGACTGATGTAGTATTTTTTCTAATTGCACATAGTTTTCGTTTTGCAAATTTTCTTCAATTTCACTTAATGAATTACGGAAAACTCGAATCGCGTTCAAAACATTTTCTTTATTCGAACCCAAAATTCCCAGCATCATATGTGATGGTGTACCTGCAAGGCGTGAAGCAGAACGAAAGCCTGGTCCGATAAAATTTGCAAATTCTTTCGGTAATGTTTTTGCTAAGGCGGAAGAAAGTAAAAATGGAAGATGACTTGTAAATGCTAAAGCATGGTCATGGGCTTCGGCAGACATTTCAATGCAATTTGCACCAATCGCAGAAATGATTTGTGTCACAGCAGATTTTGCTATTGATGTGGTTCGTTCTAATGGCGTGATAATAAATTGAGCAGATTGATATAAATTTGCATCTGCATTTTCTAAGCCAAGTTTTTCTTTTCCGCAAATTGGATGTGCGCCGATGATTTCAAAATTTTCAGGTAATTGATTCATGGATTCAATAATTAACTTTTTTGTTGAACCCAAATCAATAAGAATACATTTTTGTTTAATGAAGGATGGCAATCTTGGAATGATGTCTAAAATAATATTAACAGGCGTTGCTAAAATCAAAACATCTATTTCGGATAAGGATGAAAAATCGCTTGAAGCGAAGTCAACTGTTTGGGTTGCAGTAGCAAGCTCAAGCGTGGGAAGATGCGCATCAAATCCAAAAAGCGATTCACATTTTCCTTTCAATGCTTTTGCCAGCGAGCCACCCATCAAGCCTAATCCAATGATTCCTATTTTTGCATTTCCTAATCGAAAGCCATCCTCCATTTGATTTACCATCCAGCAGTAGCAGGTTTTTTGATTGGAGCAATGCGACGACCCATCGCTTCTGCAATCGCTTTGACTTGATTCACCATCTCAACAAATTTTTCTGGCTTGAGAGATTGCTTGCCATCGGATACAGCTTTGCTTGGTTCTGGATGCACTTCAACAATGAGACCATCTGCCCCAGCCGCAATTGCCGCGCGCGCAATCGGTGTGACGTAATTGACATCGCCCGTTGCATGAGATGGGTCGAGAATGACAGGCAAGTGAGTTAAGTTTTTCAAAACAGGAATTGCATTGATGTCGGTTGTGTTGCGTGTGGAAGTTTCAAATGTGCGAATGCCGCGTTCACATAAAATCACTTGCTTGTTTCCGCCAGCCAAAAGATATTCAGCAGACATGAGCAATTCTTCAATCGTTGCAGATAAACCGCGTTTCAATAAAATTGTTTTGCGAGTTTCACCCAATACGCGCAACAAATTAAAGTTTTGCATATTGCGTGCGCCCACTTGAAA
>ERZ761607.1377-NODE-1377-length-30778-cov-5.984377_pt1 | contig 30778 bp, 32 predicted proteins | sample MGYA00511164_ERZ761607 | MGnify/ENA primary metagenome ERZ761607 (study PRJEB28899, sample SAMN02445080) | bioreactor sludge metagenome | biome: EBPR sludge | place: Australia: Brisbane, Thorneside Wastewater Treatment Plant | collected 2011-06-22 ... | reverse complement strand
GGACCACGGCTCGGGGATGGGCGGGATGGGCGAGGGCATGCAGTCGCCCTTGCTCGGCGGCGCGGGCGACGTCGACTACCCGTACTACCTGATCAACGGCCGCACCCCCTCCGCGCCGCACACGTTCACCGGCCGACCCGGGCAACGGGTCCGCATCCGTTTCGTCAACGCCGGCTCCGACACGGCGTTCCGTGTCGCCGTCGGTGGACACCGCATGACCGTCTCGCACTGCGACGGCTTCCCCGTCATGCCGGTGTCCACCGACGCACTCCTGATCGGCATGGGAGAACGGGTCGACGTCACCGTCACCCTCGCCGACGGTGTCTTCCCCCTGGTCGCCGAGGCCGAGGGCAAGACCGGCCGCGCGCTCGCCGTGATCCGCACCAGCTCCGGGAGACCCCCTACTCCCGACGTCGCGGTGCCGGAACTGGGGCGCAGGACCCTGCTGGGCACCGACCTGGCCGGTGCCGCGTCGGTGCGCCTCGATCGACGTGGCGTGGACCGCCGTCACGAGCTAGCGCTCGGCGGGTCGATGATGCCGTACCGATGGACCGTCAACGGCGAGGCATTCCCGGACGCCACTCCCTTACCGGTCAGTGCCGGAGAGCGGGTCCGGCTCCGGTTCGTCAACCAGACCATGATGTTCCACCCGATGCACCTGCACGGCCACACCTTCGGCCTGGTCGACGGCGGCGGACGCAAGGACACCGTCATCGTGCGCCCCATGCAGGCGCTCGAGGTAGATCTGGACGCCGACAACCCCGGTCAGTGGGCCGTGCACTGCCACAACATCTACCACGCCGAGACCGGGATGATGACCACCCTGTCCTACCGCAGCGGAGGCTGAGCACGATGCCCCACGACCACACCGGCGATCCCACATCAACCCCGGCGTTCGGCGGCACTGTCGCGGATGCATCCGGGCAGATGGACGCTGGGGCGGGGCCCTCGCACGAAGGCGGACGGCTGGCGACCCTGTGGAACGCGGTGACCGCGGCCGTCGGTGCGGTGATGGGGCTGCTGCCCCATCTGTTGCACCACATCAGCTTCCTCGCCGGTGCCGCCCTGGTCACCGGAGTGGGCGGAAACCTGCTGTTCGGGGCGCTCGGCCTGCTCCTCTCGGTGCCGCTGCTGCGCCGTCTCTACCGCCGGTTCGGGACCTGGAAGGCCCCCACCGTGGCGGTCGCGGTGTTCGCGATCATGTTCTCGCTCTCGGCCTTCGTCATCGGCCCCGCCATCAGCGACACCGACCAGGAGCCGGCGCCGAGTCAGATCGACCCCGAACACTCCGAACACCACGACTGACCAGCCCGCCGGCCTTTTGAGGTCACCCAATCCCAGCTTCGCGGCCGGCCATGGTCCTTCAGGGAACCTTCATCGAAGCCTCGGAGCGATCTTGACCTCGGGCGGCGACGCTGGAGGTGCAAGGACCGGAAAGGCCGGGTCAGCGAAGGAGCTGAGAGTCATGACCACCCGTTGGAAGGTCAACATCACGCCGGCCGAGAGGACCGCCCGGGTCGTGATCGGAGGGCTCGGCGTCCTCGCCGGAGTGGTCCTGCTCACATCGGCCCCAGGCGTCGTGGCGGTCGTCCTCGAGCTGCTCCTCGTGGTTGCCGGCCTCGACCTGGTGGTCACCGGCGCCCTCGGGCACTGCCCGCTCTACGCCCGCCTCGGCCACGTGCCGTCATCACTGAAGGAGAAGGTGTCATGACCAGCCCCGCAACCGGCCCCGACCGCCCCCTCTGGGGCCTGCCCAAAAGCTCCGCGCAGAAGACCGACCAAGAGCAACTGAACCCCCACACGGGCCACGACGCCCACGCGGGGCACCGGTGGATGATGCTCATCTGCTGCGTTCCGATGATCGCGATTGTGCTGGTGCTCATCGTGTCCGGAACCGCGGGCTCCGACGCACTGCTGTGGGCCCTGGGCTGCGTGGCGATGATGGCCGCCATGATGGTCATGATGCCCGGCGGCCACAACCACAAGTAAGCACCCAACCGCAGGCCCCGGTCTCGCCAGGATTGCCCGCTCGAAGAAGTGACGACCATGCAACGCCCGTCCCACACCCAGCCAACGGCGCCAGTCACCGGCAGGCATCTGGCCACTCGGCCGGTGCACACCACCGCAAGCGCGGCCTTGTCGCCCGCCAGGACTGACCCTGGCGGCCACTCACGCCGGTCCGGCTGCCGGCTGACGCGAGGGGGCAGTGATGACTGAAAGCTCGCAACTCGAACAGCCCGCAGTGCCAGTTGAAGCTTCCCCGACGATCGCAGCCCACCCGGATGCGAGACGCAAGGGGGCAGTCCTCGCAGCGGCCGGGGTCGAGAAGTCATATAGACGCAACCTGTGGTCGCCCCGAAGTCGGGTTCGGGTTCTTACCGGAGCGGAGATCACCCTGGAGCAAGGCGAGGTCGTCGGCCTCGTCGGCGAGAACGGTTCCGGGAAGTCGACGCTGATGAGGATCCTGGTCGGCGACCTCCGAGCCGATGCGGGCACCCTCACCAGGAGCGGCATGGTCGGCTATTGCCCCCAGGAGCCGTTGGTCTACCCGCGGCTGACCTGCGACGAGCATTTCGAGTTGTTCGGCCGCGCCTACGGCATGACCCCCCGGCATGAGCGGGAGAGCCGGGCGGCCATCTACGACTCCCTGGGTTTCGAGCGCTTCGCCGGAACCCGGGCGGACCGACTCTCCGGCGGAACCCTCGCCAAGCTCAACCTGGGCCTGGCGCTGCTGCCCGATCCGGCGCTACTGCTGCTCGACGAGCCGTACGCCGGGTTCGACTGGGACACCTACCTGAAGTTCTGGGACCTTGTGGACGAGCGCCGCGCCACCGGCCGGACGGTACTGATCGTCAGCCACTTCGTCGTCGACGAGGCGCGGTTCGACCGGATCGTCGAGATCCGCGATGGCAAGACGTGGGCACGATGACCACCAACGCACTCTTGGTCCGATGCTTCCTGGCCGACTACTCAAGGAACGGCCCGAACCTGGTCCTGCTCGCTGTCATACCCGTTGTCTTCGTCGTGGTCGCAGCCCCACCAATGGCCGACGCCGCTCGGCTGCTCGGCGGCACCGGAGGCGGCCCCGCCGTCGAGACCGTCACCGCGGGATGGGCGGCCGCCTTCCTCACCGCGGTCGCGATGTACTTCCAGATATCGTCCGCCCGCACCACCGACCGACGGCTCGCGCTGGCCGGACTGGCGCGGGTCCGGCTGGCGACCGCCCGGCTGACGGCCGGGGCCGTGCTGGCCCTGTTGGCGACCCTGGTCGCGGTGCTCGCCCTCGCCGCCCGAGGACCGCTCGACGACCCGTGGCGGGTAGCCGCCGGCACAGCCATGTTCGCGGTCGTCTACCTCGGCCTCGGGGCGGTCGTGGGGGCTCTCGTTCCGAACGCGGTCAACGGCACAGTGATCCTGATGTTCATCTGGATCCTCGACGTCTTCTTCGGCCCCACCCTTAGCGGCTCGGAGTCCCCGGTGCTGCGGCTGCTGCCCACCCACTTCATCTCGCTGTGGACAGTGGCCCTCCCCTCCGGTCACGGTGGACCCGGAGAGCTCGCACTGTCGCTCGGATGGGTGGCCGCCGCCGTGGCCCTGGCCATGTGGGTCATCGCCGGCACCACAACCACCGGGCGCACCCCACGGACTGGCCGCACGGGGCCGGTCGGCCAACTGCTCACGGGCCTGCGCATGGGCTGGCACGACTGGAGGCGCACCCCGGTGCTGTGGCTCCTGCTCGCGATCGTCCCGACGGTCTTCATCCTCCTGTCCGACGCGATCACCCCGCACGGGCACACCCCGGTCGTACTCCGCGAGGCCGGCGTAAAAATCACGACGATGGTCGACCCCGCCGACATGCACGCCGGCACCATGGCACCGGTGGCCGTCGCCTCGCTGGCCGCCCTGGTCGGCCTCTTCGTCGTCCTCGACGCCCGAGCCGCCGACCGTCGCCTTGCCCTCGCGGGCCAACGCCCAGCCGTCCTGCTGGTCACCCGACTCACCATGGTGCTCGCTGCCGCCGCCGTCGCCACCGCGGTCTCGCTCGCGGTCACCGCCACCGTGTTCGACGCGAGCAACTGGGGCGTCTACATCGGCGGCATCGCCCTCCTCGCCGTCACCTACGCCTTGATCGGCGTCCTCCTCGGCCCGATCTTCGGCCGGGTCAGCGGCACCTTCATGGCCTTCCTCATCCCCTTCCTCGACCTGGGCATCGGGCAGAGCCCCATGCTGCGCGGCGAACCCGCGACTTGGGCACACTGGCTGCCCGGGTACGCCGGCACCCGAGTCATGATCGACGGCGCACTCACCAGCAGCTTCGACGAGGCAAACTCCCTCGCACTCGGACTTGGGTGGATCGCCGTCCTCCTCCTTGCCGCAATCGTGCTTCTGCGCGGCATCGCTGGCTCCCCCATCCCAGAACGACTGAGTAATGCGCACACGGCGCACGCATGAAGAAACCAAGGAGATACCAATGTTCAAACAGATGACCCGGCTTGCTGCTATCGGAACTGCCCTAGGGCTGCGGTACTGACGGTGGGCGCGGGGACACCGGCGGCCGCCGCGGACGACTTCGGCGACCACGTCAGCACATGCGCACAGACGGTTGGCTTCAGTGCCGACCACAACCCCGGCATGCATCAAGGTCGCCGCGGTTGGGACCCCACCCCCACCTGCTGAGAGGTAGCCGGAGGATCACGACTACTCACACTGAACGCTTTGGCAGTCGCCAGGTCAGCGCCGGGCATCCGGAGCTGAGGACCCGAAAATCGGCGAGGGCCTTGTCAAACGCGGCCGGGGCGTCCGGCCCACTCCCCGTCACTCAGGCAACGAGAACCGCAAGTGTTGGCCAACGACCAGGGACTCGGCGGGCGTGGCATCAGGTCCGCATTCGTTACAAGCGTGGTACAAGTACATGAAAGTCCTCGACGTTTGCGCAGGTCAGCATGGGTCAGTCAGTCAGAACTACGACCTGTAGTCACTTCTGACGTAGAGCTCGAACTGCAGTCGGTCGCTACGCCATACGGAGTTGCTCCGCCTGGTGGTGCGGCCGAAACCACGCAATTACGACTGATGCTGGCAAGGCAGAGTGTGGCGTGTGCGTCCCGCAGCGGGATCCAGTTGTGATACGACGTGATCCGTCGATGACAGGGCGTCCATGGGTGCGTCCATGGGCCCTCAGGTTCTAAAGGCTCGCTGGTCGGCGTCGGCGACGCCGTGCCAGTAGGCGGCGCGACGCAGTTGCCGCTCCAGGGCGCGCATGGCCGTGGGCCGCATCAGCCGGATGAACGGTCCTGCCGCTTGCCAGTAACGCCGGAACCGACGCCGGCTGTGGTCGTCGGTCATCACCACACGGCTCTCCAACGTCAGGACGCATCCACCCATGCCGTACGGGATGACCACGGTGCTCTCCGCCAGTTTGGCGAACCCCGGTTCGGCGAAGGCCGCGAAGGTCTCGGCGGTCACCGGGGGCTCGGGCGCCTGGCCACCGGTTCCCTTCCACGGCTGGCCGACCGCGCCGTAGACCAGCTCGGTGCCGGGCCGCTCGCCCAGCGGGATCCAGCCGCGGGCCGGCAGGTCCCGCACCCGGAAGGTCGGCGGCTCCGGCGCGACCGTTTCGCCGTGGCGCCGCGCCGCCGCGTCGGCCAGGCGGCTGGGCAGGCCGCGGGCCTCAAGCAGCACCCGGGCCACCGGGAGGCGGAACAGGTCAAGGTTCGTGATCGCGTCGAACACCTCGTCCGGGGGTGCACGAAACAGCTGCGAGATGGAGATCTCGTGGTCCCAGGTCGGCAAGTAGTTGTCGAGGAGCAGCGGCTCGCTCATGGTTGTCTCCTTCGTCTCGGCGGTCACGGACCGTGATGACCACTGCTCCCGTCTTCGCCCCGCTCTCGGCGTACTTGTGGGCCTGGGCTGCCTGTTGCAGGGGGAAGACCTTGTCCACGACCGACCGGATCTTCCCCGCCTCGATCAGGCTCTTGATGAAGACGAGGTCATCGGGTTTCTCGTTGACCAGCACGCAGAGGACCTTCCTGTCGCCGACCAGCGACGTCCACAGCATCTGGCACAGCTGCTTGGTCTTGAAGCTGACGAAGACGAGGCGTCCGTGCGGCGTGAGCGAGCCCTTGGTCCGCCTGAACGAGCTCTTGCCCAGGATGTCGATGATCACGTCGTAGGTCTCGCCGCTGTCGAGGTAGTCCTGTTGGGTGTAGTCGATGACCTTCTCGGCTCCCAGTGCCCGCACGTAGTCGACCCTCGACGTCCCGCACACCCCGGTCACGTGCGCACCGAACTGCGACACCGCGAGCTGCACTATTGCCGGGCCTATCCCCCCGGAGGCTCCGACGATGAGGATCCGCTGCCCGGGCCGGATGTGCGACTTGCGGAGCAGCCCCAGCGCCATGATTGCGCCGTAGGGGATGGCAGCGGCTTCCTCGTCGGTCAGGGTGCTCGGTTTGGAGGTCATCACCGCGTCCTCCGGTACACACAGGTACTCCGCGTACGCACCCATCTGGGGACCGGAGTACCCGAAGACCTGCTCGCCGACCTTGAACCGCGTGACGTCTCGCCCTACAGCGACCACCTCGCCGGCGAACTCGCTGCCCAGCACGGTCCTGCGTGGCCTGGTGAAGCCGAAGGCGCCCTTCCCGATCAGCCAGAAAACAAAGGGCATGTGGAACTTCCGGGGAGAGATCGCCCTGAAGTTGCGCACCAGCAAATCCCCGAAGTTGACCGAGGTCGCACGAACCCTGACCATCACGTCCCGGTCCCCGGGGACCGGGTCTGCGACCTCCGAGAGATGGAGGACCTCGGGGGGCCCGTACTCGGTGAATACGGCTGCCTTCATGCGCTGCTTCCTCCCAGCTCGGGCTCTAGGCTGAATGGATCGGGACGTCGACCGCTCTGGTCAACGCGACCGGACACGCGATCAGCAGCAGCAGCACCCATCTCCTGGTCCCTTTGGCTTCGCTATCTGCGTAATCATGGTGACCTCCGCGTTCCGCAAACCGGGCGCCGAGCTAGCCGTGCCCCTTCGGCACGGAGGGCACCCGTGTACCGGCCCGCGACTCGTCCGATACCGGGGCACCAGCGTCGGTCGACTTCGGCCAGGTCCATGCGTAGTAGACGACACCGGCCAGCAAGGCGACCTCGGTGATGCTGCCCAGGATGTAGTAGTTCCACTCGCCGATGGCGCCCCCGGCGATCGTGACGGCGTAGAGGACCGCCGCAATCATGTTGGCGATCCGCGTGACCCTCACCGGCAGGACGAGGCTGAGGAACAGCAGCAGGCTGGGAACCACGATGTAGATGGTGACGCCGAGCAAGAAGCCTTGTCCGATGGTGAAGGCGAACAGCTTGCCGGCTTCGATGTCGGCACGGATGTCGGCTCGGTACATGCTGAACAAGTCCACGTACGCGAAGACGAACATCATCGATGTCCACAGTGCGGCGATCTTGATCCGTGGGTTGATCCAGTAGTCCTGGTAGTAGGTCCTGGCGGACATGGTGGCCTCCAACAGGTTGTTCTTGGGGCTGCGGCTCCCGATGCCGGGGGACGGAGGATCCCGCCTCCAGTTCGACCCTGCTCCGTCACTCCCCAACCCGGCAGAGGCGCAAGTCCCAGGGTGAGCGGCCGTTCATCACGGTCGTGGATGTCGCTCAGGTGGCCGTAACGGGAGCGTTCTCGCGATCCGGTCGGGCGTGGTCGCGGACCCCGAAGAGGATCAGGTATCCGATGATCCAGAGCTCACCGATCGTGGCGGGGACGGTCAGCAGCCCGGCCACGAGATCGGCATCCGCGAACACGTAGCTGACGAAGGTGCTGAGCACGTAGCCCGCTCCGCCGACCATGAGCAGCTGGCCCAACGGCCGCGGCAGCCACCGCGAGCGCACCACGAGCCAGCCCATCGGGATCAGCCACAGGCCGAAGAACAAGCCCCCGACTCCCCAGAGATGACCGCTGATGACATACAGCAACTGGACGGTGGCTGCCGCACCGCCGGACACGGCCAACGACCTGTCATCGGCGACGTCGAGGGCCGTGGCGAGCACCGCGGCACTGCCCAAGATCGCCACCGCGTTGACCATCCCGAACACCGCGACCAACCCCGCAGCGAAGGAGTCGACACTGCGGAACAGACGGTAGAACCACACCGCCGCCAGGGCCTGGGTCAACACGATGCCCAGCTCGAGCACGATGCCCAGCCGCGCGGTCGCCGTGTGTTCGACCAGGTTGGACAACGTGCCGGCGGGGTCGTCGGCGACATAGAGCTGGCCGCGGACCAACTGGTAGCCGAGTGCCCCGGTGACGGCCAGTCCGAGATAGAGCAGCCCGGTGATACGAGCCGTGCGAGTGAGGCCGACTCCGATCACCTCGGCGCTCGAGTCAGGCGGGGAGCTGGTCATGGTCATCGCAAACTCCTTCCAACACACGTGCAGCAGGATCAGAACTCGCCCAATGCGATCTCCGAGAGCAGCATCAGGAGGGGAAGCAGGCCCAGAGCGGTGGCCAGCATGACCATCCAGGACCGCTCGTGGTGCCGGAGGATCGCGACAAGGCCGGCGACGAACGCCGCGACCGCGCAGCCCCAGATGCCCGCGCCCCACACGAGCTGTGCCCAGCTGTCGGTGTAGCTGTCGGCCGGTTCGACGATGTCGAGCGCGAACGAAAGCACGAGCAGGACGATGCCTGCGACGCTCAACCCTGCGAGCGTGATCGCCCACCGTCCGATACGCGTTTCAGGCCACCCCCGCACGTCGGGAGGAGTGCGCGACTGCGTGCTCATACCTTGAGTCTGGTCGTGGCGTGTGCCCGGCCTCCAGAGTCCAAAGCCCGAAGGTCAAGGGCCCTCCGGCCCCCTTGCGCCGACGGGCTGAGATGGCCGAAGGGGCGAGGTGTTCGGCGCGGTGGCGGCCTGCCCGGGTCATGCCGAAAGTGATTATCCCGCCCTCCTGTCCGGGGCTCGTGGATGCGACCTCCTCGTCGGTCTGCAACAAGACGTCCGTCATCAGGGGCTGTCGGCGCGCCCTCGCCATCTGAATCGCGTTGTTCCAATCAAGGCGGTCGAGGCGCGCTGTACGACAACTACCTGCAACCCGGCCGATGACCCACGTTGCGCTCGGCACGCCCACACCGAAGTCAACCTGGCCAGGACTACCGGCTGCGGTCGTCGACCTACTGGAGGATCATCGTCAGACCGAACGGGACCAGGCCCGCGGCCATGGTGATGGCCGCGCCGAGGTTGACGATCTCGGCTCCGTCAGGGAATCCGATGAGCAGCACCCCGACGAGCAGAAGAATGGCCACCCATGGGGAGGTTGCCCCAGAGGTCAGTGCCGCGATGGCCAGCACAGCGAAGCCGATGGGGATCAGGACAATGCCCCACAGGAGCCACAACCAGCCCTTCTTGGCGAAGATCGCAGACAAGGCGGGTCTCGCGGCCGCGAACTCGACATCGCTGAGGTCATCCAGGGCGCTCATGGTCAGACAGAGGGCTCCCTTGTCGGCAGCAAGGCACACGGTGCCCAGCACGGCCAGGAGCGTGCCAACGAGGCCGGCCCAGTCGGCGCCGTGGCTTCTCACGAGACTCCCGAGGTGCAGCGCAACGACGATCATCAACCCTGTGTTGAGGGTGACGAGACCGTGGCCGGCGTGCAGCAGGCGTCTTCCTCGTGCCCGGTCGATCAACTGCTCGGGACCCAAGACCCGCGGTCGCAGGAGGTCAGGATGGGTCGCGAACGCGAACACGAACACCAGCGGCATGACCACGAAGGCCAACCCGGTGCCGACCCTCGCCGCATCGGTGGCGCTCATGTTGCCCCCTTCCCGGGAGACGATCCACTGCGCACGCCAGCAGACGCCTCGACCCCCTCGCCGCCGATCGTCACGCCGATTCTGGCGAGCAACGTCGACGATCTCGACTGCGCGCGCATAGGTCGAGTCTGGTCGCGGCGCAACACAGCCTCTAGAGTCCAAAGCCCTCCCGCGTCACCACCGCCGCACCGCGGGCGGTCCTAGGATGAAGGGACCTACGCCTCTCCGCAGGAGCGTCGCGCCAGCGGCACCCTTGATCGCAGAGAATGTGACGCACCCGGAGGCCCCTGTGTCTGACCAGAGCACGCATGCAGCACCCGTCGCCTACCCCGCGCGTCTTCAGGTTGACTACCCGGCTCAGCTCGACCGAGTGAAGACCTTGCTCCGAGTGGTGCTGATCATTCCGATCGCGATCATCTACGGGGTGCTCACGGCCGGCGCGACGCAGACGGTCATTGACCAGAGCGGCGAGGCGGTGAGCACCACGAGCGGCGGGATCGTCAGCTGCCTGTTCCTGTCGACGTTGCTGATGATCCTGTTCCGTCGCCGCTATCCGCGCTGGTGGTTCGACTTCGCACTCGAGCTCACCCGGTTCGGCGCCCGCGTCTGCGCCTACTTCGTGCTGCTGACCGACGAGTACCCCTCGACGGTCGAGGAGCAGGAGGTTCACCTCGAGATCGACTATCCGGACGTCGAGCGAGACCTGAACCGCTGGTTGCCCCTGGTGAAGTGGCTGCTCGCGCTTCCGCACATCCTGGTTCTGTTCTTCTTGTCAGTGGCCGCCTTCTTCGCGGTGCTCATCTCGTGGTTTGCGATCGTGTTCACTGGTCGGTATCCGCGGGGGTTGTTCGACTTTGTCGTCGGGGTCGGCCGCTGGTGGCTGCGGGTCCAGGCATACGCGATCCTTCTGGTCACTGACCGGTACCCGCCCTTCTCACTGCGCTGATGTCGCGGCGAGAACCCCGTGCATCCGCCCAGTGCATCACTCCACGGTGACCCTCGCCAGTGGCCCGGCGAGTCGGGCACGTCGAGCCAGGCAGCGACGGCGGCGAAGGCTGCGCGGCAGGCCCCGATGGGGGTTGCTCCGATGGGGGTCGGGCCGATGGGGATGGTCCGATGGAGGGCGGTGAGGAGCAGACCGGTTTCGGCGACGCACAGCGGCCGCGCGAGATCTTGGGGTGGGGAGCGCTAGGTGCGTCGCGAGCTTCGAAGCCATCCGGCGCTACCGGTCCCATCTGGAAGAGGTCTTTCGCCTCTGACCTCACCGCGGAAGCCGTTGCACGATGCAGAGTGAGGGAGGTGTGTCGATCATGTCATCTACGAAGTCGTATCCACCACGTCCTCAAGGCGATTCTCGATCCGACAACAGCGTGCGTGAGCACAGGGCTGCCGCCACGACGGCGGGGGTCCTGTTCATCATCGGGACAGCGGCGGGCATCCTCAGCAAAGCCCTCACGTATTTTCCGGTGCACAACGCGGACGACCCGCTCGCCTACGCAGCGGACCACTCCGGCAGAGTCGCGACGGGAGCGCTGCTCGTGCTTGTCATGGGCCTCTCGCTCGCGTTGCTCGCCGTGGTGCTCTTCCCCGTGTTGCGGCGCGTGGACGAAGTGCTGGCCACGGCCTACCTGATCATTCGGGGGGCGGTTGAGGCGACCACCTACGTCATCGTCGCCACCGCATGGCTGCTGCTCGTGCCCCTGGCCGAGACCATGGCGGCAGGACCGGGCACGGCCTCACCAGCTGGCGTGCGTCTGGGCAACCTCGTGATCGACGCTGATGGCGCCAGCGTCATCATGTCGCTGGTGTTCTGCGTAGGCGCCGCCCTGTTCTACGCCCTGCTCTACCGGTCGCGCATCGCCCCCCGCTGGATCGTCTCGTGGGGTCTCATCGGGATCCCGCTCTACGCTGCCGCCTACCTGCTCGCCATGTACGGAGCTGTCGGCATCAACTCCTCCGAGGTGAACCTCCTCAGCCTGCCCCTGGCCGTGCAGGAGATGGTGCTAGCGGTCTGGATGATCGCGCGCGGGTTCCGTCCGGCGGTTGCCGCGCCCGGGAGCTTGTGAGCGAGACACCGACCGGCGCGAGGAGCCCCCACGGGTAGCAGTCGCTCAAAACGTCACAGCGGTCGCCAAGATTCGCAGGCGCAGGTTCTATGCGCCTGCCGCTTCTTTCGGTGGGCCTGGCGTGGGACTTCCTCGAGCACAAGAACCTCCGGCGGACCGTACCGACGAGGCCTGCCCAGCCGGCACAGTGGTAGCGACGGACCGCTGATAGCGAGGCTCACAGGCCCTCTTGGGCCATAGGCCCTCGTCCGGGGAGTCGCTTGGCCCTGCCGCTGGGATGAGGCAGTTGGTGAGGATGGACGGGAAGGCTGAAGTCCCCACGGCGTGCCTCACGGCACGCAAGTCAGGGACGGTGCGGCCGAGCGACTGCCCGGCCGAAGGCCTGGGTCAGGAGCGTCCGTGATGAGTGTGCACACCAATCCCCCTCCTGTCCCGCACGTGGAACAGCCTCCCGGGAAGGCAGCGCGGACTGAGGTCATCACCAGCGGCGAGGGCCGAGTCGGTGCGCTCTTGCGTGTGGTGGCAGACAAGCGGCTTGCTTGGGGCCTCGCGCTCCTCGTCGCGGTCGGCTATGGCCTGATCGCTGGCTGGTGGACGCCGCGCGGACCGATGTCGGCGTTCGAGGGGCTGTCCGCGATGGGTCTCGGGCTGCTGGTGGGGCTGGCCGCCGGGCTCCTGCTGCGGACCCGATGGGCGATGCTCGTGGCTCCAGTCACCTTCGCAGTGGTCTTCGAGCTGGCGCGGATCGGAACGTCGGGGCCGACCGTGGACGGGATCCATCTGGGCAGCACCTACGGGGTCATGGCGTTCACGGTCGGCCGCGGCGTTCACGGGCTGCTGGCCTTGTTGCCGATGTTGCTGGGAGCCGCCTTGGGTGCGGGCTTAGCCCGGCGGCTGGTGTCGGCCGGGCGCCCGCGGCGGGGCTTCTTGAGTGGGCTGGGCCTGTGGTTGCGTCGCGGTGTCGCTGTGGCCACCGGGCTGGTGCTTGTGGCCTTGGCTGCGTTCGTCGCGCGGCCGGCGACTACCGACCCGATCGTCGATGCGGACGGCCAGCCGGTCGCTGGCAGTGTCGCGGAGCTGACTCGGGTGGAGATCGGCGGGCATGACCTCGCGCTGATGATCCGCGGACGCAGCGCGGAGAACCCGGTGCTGCTGTTCCTGGCCGGCGGTCCCGGCGGCAGCGAGCTGGGTGCGATGCGGCGCCACAGCCAGGCGCTCGAGGACGACTTCGTGGTCGTCACCTTCGACCAGCGGGGCACCGGGAAGTCCTACGACCAGCTCGACCCCGCCTCCTCGATGACCCTGGACCAAGCGGTCGCCGACACCATGGCGGTCACCAACTATCTGCGCGACCGGTTCGGGCAGGACAAGGTCTACCTCGTCGGCCAGTCCTGGGGCACCGTCCTGGGAGTCCTGGCCGTGCAGCGCCAGCCTGAGCTCTTCTCGGCCTTCGTCGGCGTCGGACAGATGGTCAGCCCGGTCGAGACCGACACGATCTTCTACCGCGACACGCTCGCCTGGGCCAGGGAAATGGGAGACGCCGACCTCGAGGCGATGTTGACCGACAACGGTCCCCCGCCGTACGAGGACATCCTCGACTACGAGGCGGCGGTCTCCTACGAGATGGAGGTCTACCCCTACAGCCATGCGGGGAACTCCGAGGGCGAGGGGCAGATGAGCGAGAACCTCTTCGTCGAGGAGTACACCCTGCTCGAGCAGCTCCACATCCTGGGTGGGTTCATGGACACCTTCTCGGTGCTCTACCCACAGATCCAAGACATCGACTTCCGCACCCAGGCCACCAGCCTCGACGTGCCCGTCTACCTGGCTCAAGGTGCTCATGAAGCGCCGGGGCGTGCCGAACCGGCCCAACAGTGGTTCGACCTGCTCCAGGCACCGAGCAAGACGCTCGTCACCTTCGACACCTCCGGGCACCGCCCCCTGTGGGAGCAGCCCGCTGAGTTCGAGGACCTGATGGCCACGGTTCTGGCCGAGACCGCACCGACCCCCTGATCCGACTCGTCACCCGCCGGGAGGCAGAGATGAACGCTGTGCAGCCGTACACACTCGTTGAGGACACGGGGAGCTTCCCCCGCGGTGGCACCGAGGAGCAGATCTGGAGGTTCCTGCTTCGCTACGCCGTCCGCGCACCTTCGGGGCACAACACCCAGCCCTGGCGGTTCCAGATCGTTGACGGCCAGCTCCACCTGTACGCCGACCGCGGCCGAAGGCTGCCCGTGGTCGACCCCGACGACCGAGAGCTGGTGATGAGCTGCGGGGCCGCCCTGGCCCACCTCACCGTGGCGTTGCGGCACTTCGGGTACGCCGGCGACGTGATGCCGTTCCCCGACACCGCCGACCCCGACCTGCTCGCCGTCGTGGGCCTCGGGCAGGCGCGCACGCCGCGGCCTGGCGATCACCAGCTGTTCAGGGCCATCGACATGCGGCACACGCACCGCGCCGACTTCGAGACCCGGCCCGTCCGCCGCCAGACCCTCGCGCAGCTCGAGCGCGACACGCACCAGGCCGGAGCCACCCTGCACGCGTTCACCGACGACGAGACCAAGAAGGCCATCGCCACCCTGGTCGGGGCGGGCGACCGGACCCAGTTCGACGACGCCGACTTCCGCCACGAGCTGGCCGGCTGGATCCGCCCCAACCGCACCCGCCGACCCGACGGGATGCCCGGCTACGCCTTCGGTATCTCCGACCTGGCCTCGGTGTTGGGACCGACGATGGTTTCCACCTTCAACACCGGCGCGACCCAGGCGAGGAAGGACGAACACCTCGTCCGGACGGCACCCGCCCTGATGGTTCTGAGCACCGCCGGGGACACGCCCGCGGACTGGCTGGCGGCGGGTGGGGCGGTCGCCGTGCTCCTGTTGCGCGCCGCAGCCCACGGGCTGGCCGCGTCGTTCCTCAACCAGCCCATCGAGGTACCGCCGCTCCGGGTCCGGCTGGGCACCCTGCTCGGCGGCGTCGATTCACCGCAGCTGCTGCTGCGTATTGGCTACGCCACCACCGATGGCCCAACCGTCCGGCCCACCCCCCGCCGCACGGTCGCGGACGTCCTCACCAGCACCGGACCCTCGTCATGACCGGCCGGGCAGGCCGGGCCGCGCTGGTCGCGCTGGTGTTGCTGACGTTCGGCGGCGCGACAGCGGCGGCGAGCCCTGGGTCGTCCCCGGTCGGCGAGGTGCGGCAGGCAGATGTCTCGATCGGGGAGGCCGAGCGCGTCCTCGAGGCGCAGCTCGCCGAGTCCGGCGTTCCGGGTGGGGCTGTCGCGCTGGTCTCGAAAGGACAGGTCGATGCCCGCGGTGTCGGCAGCGCCGGCGGTGATCGTGAGGTCACGGCGGACACCCCGTTCGTGATCGGCTCCGCCACGAAGTCGTTCACGGCGCTGGCGGTCATGCAGCTGGTCGACGCCGGCCTCGTGGACCTCGAGGCGTCGGTTCGCGACTACGTCCCCGAGCTCGAGCTGGCAGACGGCCAGCGCGTCGATGACATCACCGTGCGCGACCTCCTACAGCAGACCAGCGGGCTCGACGACCTGGCCGGTGGTCCCCTGTTGGCCTCGGCCGCCGACGGCACCCCGCTGGCAGCGATCGCCGAGCTCAAGGATGCCAAGCTCACCTCGACGCCCGGAGAAGCGTGGGGCTACGCCAACGCCAACTACGTCCTGGCCGGCCTGATCGTCGAACGCGCCTCGGGCATGAGGTACGGCGACTACGTGCAGCGTGAGATCTTCACCCCGCTCGGCATGACCCACAGCTCCGCCACCACCGACCCTGCGGGCAGCGACGTACTGGCCGACGGCCACCGGTTCTGGTTCGGCCTGCCGGTTGCGACCGAGCCGACCCGGCGGAACGCAACCCTCGCAGCCGGGTACCTGATCTCGACCGCAGCCGACCTTGGCCGCTACCTCTCGATGCACCTGGCAGAAGGCCTCGCCCCCGACGGCACCCGCATCGTCTCGGCCGACGGCATCCGGACCTTGCTCGGCGGCGGACCGGACGCCACCCTGGGCGCCTGGGCGGACGGACAGGACTCCCGCTACGCAATGGGCTGGTTCGTCGGTGGGCCCTGGGGCGAGAACGCCGTGTTCCACCCCGGCAACACGCCCGACACCACCACCATGCTCACCCTCTTCCCCGACCGGGACGTGGCCGTGGCCGTCGTGGTCAACGCCGGCAACGAGCTGCCCGTGCCGGGCAACCCCTTCATCGCCGACCGCATCACCCGCAACGTGGTGCACTCCACTCTCGGCCAGCCGGTCCTGGACCTCCCGTCGATGTGGCGCTTCTACGCCCTCTTCGACCTGGTCGCCCTGCTCCTGCTGGCAGGAACCGCGTGGGGGCTGCTGCGGGCCGTGCCTACTGTCACCTCCCCATCACCGTCGCGACACCCGGCGCGTGGCTGGGCAGGGATCCTGGTCCGTACCCTGGGGGTCGGCCTGCTCGTACTGGTGCCGACATTGAGCTACGGGTGGGGTGGCCTGTGGACCTGGGCGTCCGACCTCGCCGTCGTCATCGCTGCCCTCGCCCTCCTGCTGGCCGCGACGGCCGCCGTGCGGGCGACCGGCCTGCTCCGGGCCAAGCGCGCCGACAGCCGAGCTGCAGCCTCCAGCACGGAAAGGGTGCCTCAGCATGCATCACCTTGAGATCCAACACGCCACGAATCAATGCGCCATGAGGAGGAGTGCACATGAAGGTCACTGAGCTACTGGGTACGGCGAGCGACGCGATCACCGTCAAGCGGGTATTCGCTGACCCCTACGAGAAGGACGGTCTCACCGTCATCGCGGCCGCGGCCGTGACCGGCGCTGGCGGCGGCGGCTCCGGCACCGACCCGCGAGGGCAAGAAGGTGAGGGCGCCGGCTTCGGAGCCAATGCCCGGCCCGTTGGCGCCTACATCATCAAGGACGGCCAGCTCAACTGGCGACCAGCCATCGATGCGAACCGGATCATCACGATGGTGGGCCTGATTGCCATCGCCTACCTACTCCGCAGACCAGCGAGAACGCCCGACCCCTTGCGGGCCTGATCGTGAGCGAGTCCGTGACGCCCACCGACGCTCCGATGCCCACCCGGGCACTCACGCGCGATGAGGAGTCGCCATGACCGCCTCACACAAGGTTCACGTGGAGGCTCAACAACCCCGTCTCGAGCCGTCCCCCGCCGCACCCGCCTGGCGCCGGCGGATCCGACGAATGATCCGGCTAGGAGTGATCATTGTGTTGGTCTCGACGCTCAGCCTCACCGGTCTGCTGTGGTGGTGGAGTCCCGGAACCACCGAGCCGTTCCTCGACGCCGACGGCCATCGGCTGCCCGGGAGCATCTCGGAGAAGCTGTCCGTGGCGATCAACGGCGTAGAGCAGGGCATGGTCATCCGCGGCGAGAACAAGTCCAACCCCGTCCTCCTGTGGGTCCACGGCGGACCAGGGATGCCGGACTACCCCCTCACCCAGCAGTATCCGACGGACCTCGAGGATCTCTTCACGGTCGTCTGGTGGGACCAGCGCGGCGCCGCGCTCTCCTACGACTCCGACATCCCCCCGGAGACGATGACGATCGAGCAGTTCATCGACGACACCCTCGCCGTGACCGACTACCTGCGCGAACGATTCCGCCAGGACCGCATCTACCTGCTGGGCCACTCGTGGGGCAGTTTCATCGCCATCCAGGCCGCAGCTCGGTCACCGGAGCGGTACAAGGCATACGTCGGAATGGCGCAGGTGGTGGATCAGCTCGAGTCGGAGAAGATCGCCTACGACTACATGGTTGCCGCCTACGGGGAACGCGGGGACACCGACATGGTGCGCGACCTGGAGGCGGCCCCGGTCTCGATGACCGAAGGAACCCCTGACGCGTACCTGAAGCTGCGCGACACAGCGATGCACCAGCTCGGGATCGGCACCACCCACGACATGCGGTCGGTCATCACCGGGATCTTCCTGGCCTCCTGGCGATTCCGCGGCTACACACTGCAGGAGAAGGTCAACCTATGGCGCGGCCGGGCCTTCTCCCGCAGCTTCGATCTCTGGGAGCAGCTGATCAGGATCGACCTCCGGGAGACCGTTCCCGCGCTGGAGATCCCGGTGTACTTCCTGGAAGGCCACTACGACTACACCTGCGTCACCGCATTGGCCCGGGACTACTTCCAGCAGCTTCAAGCCCCGGTCAAGGGCTTCTACACGTTCGACAACTCCGCCCACAGCCCCCTGCTGGAGGAACCCCAAGAAGCACACCGCATCCTCGAACACGACGTACTCGCCGGCTCAACCATCCTGGATGACCTGCGCTGAACACCGACGGGTGCAAGTCGTGGTACTGACAGTCCGCACGGCGCTCTACTCGGCAATAGCGGGCACTCGTGTCAACGACCACACTCGGCCCACCGGATCTTCGAGCCCCTTCCCCGTCGGCAGGGACCCTAGAAAGTGGCCGATTTCTAGATCAATCTAGGCTGGCTGCCTTCGCTCCAGGACCCCAGCGAGAAAAGCTACTCTGTTACAAGCCCGGTACAAATGGCCGGGACATCTCGACGTTTGCGCAGGTCACCATGGGTCAGTCAGTCAGTACTACGACATCTGACTGACCGCCATCCCCGGACCGGCCCGGGAGAGAGTGGGCGGTTCAAGCCGTCAGTCTCATGTCGGTGCACTCCGTGCGAAATAGGTCGCTGAAGACTGATCGCAGCCGAGCCGTAGAGACACCTAGGTGACTAGCCACCCACTAGTCACCTCGGGAGCCACGCAATGAACGAGCAACTACACGGCGCTAAAGGAGGGAGCGCTCAGGCGGATCAACAGCGCTCGCTTCGTGAGATGGCAGACGCCTACTCACGGCGGGCGCGGAAAGCCCGAGTCGAGCAGGGCAAGCCACCCGTGATCGCGGGCGCCAACGTTCTCAACCGAATCGCAGAGATCATGGCCGCTGAAGTCCCCGCTGTCCGGCCGGAGGATCAGCCCGCCGCTTAGGCTCGCCATATCGGCTCGCCTATCCGCGAGTCATCGAACCGGTTGTTCGACTTACCACGCGGCGCGATCTCGATGCTCTCAACCAGCGCCCGCACGATGTCCCGGCGCCGCCGCATCGGCGCCGTGTTCCACCATGACTCGATGTCGGCTCGCTTCTTTGGCACGTCCGACAGGACAGCATGCAAGTTTGGGGTCCACTGCCCAAGCACCCGCTCGGCCTCACGCTGCCGGATCGCCCACCCTTCCCTCAGAGCATCCCACTCATCTTCGTGAAGCCGATTCGCTGCGAACTCGAGACCGTAGTGCTTGCGAAGTCGAGCCAGTTCAACGATCTCGCTCTCTGCGGCGGCAACGGCAGCGGCGCTGCCGTTGCCACTACGACGCTTGATCGCACCTGATCGAACCTTGGCTTCCGCGACTGCGTCGATGATCGCCATGGAGATGACCACGTCAGTCTGAGGTCCCGTTATCGTGAGACCACCGCACGTATGGGATCGACCAGGCTGTTTCGAACACGCATAACGGAAACCGCCGTTGCCGGTCGGCGAGCCGGCCAGGCTGGAGCCGCACTTCCCGCACTTCAAGATTCCTGCCAGGAGGTACTTCGGCTCACGGCCCCTCCTCGCAGACGGCCGGTCTGTAATGCGCCGGATGTCCTCAATCACTGCCTTCGAGAGAATTGGCGTCCAATCTCCTTGCGAAACCAGTTCTCCGTATCCCCCACGCTGGCCAGGGCTGAACTCACGCCACCCGCAGAGCGATCCGCGGCGAACCATCGCTCGGACGTTCGCGGCTCGCCAGTACGAACGGTCCGCCGGAATTCCAGCGGACGCAAGCAGGCGTGCAACGGTGGAGTCATCCAGCCCATGGTCCCCGGAACTGACGTGGTCCACCCAAGGCTGGTCACGCACCCACGCAGCCGTGCAGAGCGCCGGCGTCCCACCAGCCCTTCGCAACATCCGGGCGAGCGCGCCAGCGGCGACCGCGGCGTTGCCACGCACCGCGGCGATGACCGCTACTACCTCGGGGCGCTGATTGCGCTCAACCGCGCGATCGACGCGCCTCGCGTCCCATCGGCCACTCCCGGGGGTGGCGACGCCGCGAGCGTTGAGGTCAGAGGCGATCGAGTAAAGCGTCTCACCGTCGAGAACGCGCTGTGCGACCTCTCGGATGACTTCTGCTTCCTCCGGAATGATTCGCTGATGGTCGTCGTATCCGTAGCCGAGCGGCCCATGGGCCTGGCCTGACTGTGCGGCCTGCGCCCGCTGTGCAGATAGGCGTGCGGACTTCACGTCACCTTCATTGGCGGCGACTGCAGCGAGTATTCGAGCGAGGAGGCGCCCAGAAGGTGTCATCAAGTCGATCTCACCAGCTTGAAGAAAGACCACGGGGACCGCAGCCTTCTGCGACTCGATTGCGTCGAGCACTCGCTCAAGGTCGACGACTCGTCGCAACACCCGGTCGAGGTGCCACGCGACGATCCCATCGACGTATCCGGACTCGACATCGAGCAGAAGCTGCTCGAAGCTCGGCCGCCGTTTGCCCGAGCGTGCCGAAATGTCGTTGTCGGAGTAGACCTTCGGCTCAGGCCAGCCGAGCGACCGGCATCGTTCTCGGCACTCCTCGACTTGCCTCTGAACGCCTAGCGCTTGCCCTGTGCGGTCGAGGCTGATTCGCGCGTAGATAGCAGGCGCTTGAGGAACTCCGCGCGGGTGTGCCATACGATCTGACTATAGCAGTGGTTTTCATCACTGCGGTCTTGACCGCACTGAAGCCACGACTGATGCCCTCGAGCACCACGTGCAGCCGATGCCCCTCGGGCAGCATCGCGTCGACGAACGGCGTGCTCAGGTCGATGCGTCGCCCCGAGCTCTTCAGCATCCGCTCGACGAGCTCCTGCACCTGGGCCCGCGTCAGCACGAGGTTGGTGAGCTCGTGTCGCCCCTGCCGGGCCACGAACACCCGGGCCGGGTCGTTGATCCACAGCTCCTCGACGGCCGGGTCGTCGAGGTAGGGCTGGAGCGCGCCGAAGCCACTCACCCGGGCCACGAGTTCGCCCACCACCGCGGACACGTCGGGCACCGGCGTCACCACGCCAGTGAGGCTCCGCTCGTCGTGCTCGCGCACCACCGACTCGGCGATCCGACGGACCAGACCAGCGTCGGCCTGCGGATCGACACCGTCACGCCGCACGACCTCGCGCACGTGCGCGTCGAGCTGCTCGAGCAGCGCGTCGTGCGTGGTGTCGGCGTACGCCGTCATCAGACCCCGATTCCCGAGATGGATCGTGCGCCTCGGAACTTAGGTGCGCAGGTGCCCACCGGGGAAGGGATATCCGCGCACTGTGGAGAACTCATCGCCGAGACCCGATCAGGGTCGGCGTCGCCGTCACCACCTCCAGGTCGACCGCCGCACCGCTCACCGTCACCGAGCCCGGTACGTCGAGCCACGGTCCACCCTCGACTCGGAACCGCGCGGTGTAGGTCGTGTCCACACTCGGCGCCACCCGACCCTTGCGCAGGTAGCGGTGGGTCACCTCCAGGTCCGGGTACGGCGACCCCGGGTCGTCGGTGGCCAGGGTCGCCCCGTCACCGAACCGCGAGGTGAAGACCGAGGGCACGACGTGCAACTCCACCCGCTGCCCCAACAGGTTCACCGCGCGGTCGAACTCGCCGGTCTCGGTGAAGGAGTTGGTGTCGAAGTTGACCAACGTGCGGCCACCGGGCGGCTGGACCGAGAGCTGCGATGCGGGCAGCGGGACAGTGCTGAACGCTTCGGCGACCAAGGCAGGCGTCACCCCACCCGTGGAGCTGTCCGCGAGCGCCGCGCAGACTTCGTAAGGATCCAGTCCGAGAGACATGGCTGTGCTGGTGCAGATGGCGTCGAGGTTCATCTCCGAGGGCGGCTCCGCCCCCTGACCTTGCGCGGCTGTCGCTGACGTCGTGCCGCTACACACGTAGGTGGTGTTGGTCTGCACGGCCCCTTGGGCGTTCACGACCTGGGTCACCCAGGAGCAGTCGGCTCGAGCCGCACTCACGGGCAGCAGGACCAGTGCTGTGATCCACGTGAGGAACCACGCCACGCGCGGCATCACGACAGGTACCCGATGAACGCCAGTCGCCAGACCTCGTTCTCCTTAACAAGTTTGAACACCACGACGTGCTTCTCGGCGTCGTAGGTGACCGGCTCGGCAGATGCGTCGGGATAGGTTCGGCCGGCGGCGTACTCGATCCCCGTCGAGACCTCGGCACGACCGCGCGACTGCTTCGCCACGCGAGAGGCGAGGACCGTCCATCCGCTGGTCTCGAAGTGACCACCATGGCCGTACACATCTCGGATCGGTTGGAGCGAGTCCTGACAAGTCGCGCACGATCCTGTGGCTAACGCCTCCGCAGCATTGGTGTCCCCCGATTGAAGGGCAGCGTTGCGAGCGGCAACCCAGCCACGAACCGTCTCCTCGGGATCCAGGGCCGCCTGCGGAGGAGCGCTAGTGCCCGATTCAGAAGCCGTTGGGACCGATTCCACTGATGGCGAGGACTCGCCGAACCGAGGTTTCGGATCGCCTCCCGAGCAGGCACTCAGCAGCACCACGGGCAGCAGGAGGACCAGCACCCGGCGCCCGCACGCCCACGTCTGCGCAGCGCGCGTCGTTGTCATCAGACCCCGATCCCGAGAGGGAGCCAGCCCCGTCAGTCCGCGAACCTAGCCTTCACCGCGGGCCGCGTGGAAGGGATATCCGCGCACTGTGCATGATCGCCCGCTCCAACCTCGCGGCAGCGGCAGGGAGCGCAAGCGCGGTCAAGCGGTCCCCGACGGAAGCGGGCAGGATCGAGGGATGGACGATCGACCTCTATCCGGACAGGTGGCACTGGTCAGCGGAGCGTCGCGGGGGCTCGGACGTGCCACGGCGGTCGAGCTGGCTGCCGCGGGGGCGTACGTCGTGTGCACGGGCCGCAGCACCCGCGAGCACGCCACCCAGACCGCGGTCGACGACCTGACACTCGAGGGCACGCTCGACGCCGTACGCGCGGCCGGCGGGACCGGCGAGACCCAGCGCTGCGACCACACCGAGCCTACGGAGGTCGAGGCGATGCTGCGCGACGTCCTGCACCGGCACGGCCACCTGGACGTGCTGGTCAACAACGCGTGGGGCGGCCATGACCACCACGAGGAACCGGACGGCGAGGAGGTGTGGGACGAGCCGATGGAGCAGTTCCGGGCGATGCTGCTCGGGGGCGCGTACAGCGATTTCGTCACCTCGATGCTCGCGCTGCGGCTCGACATGGGGCCCGCGCAGCGCGGGCTGATCCTCACCACGACGTGGCACACCCCCGAGCCGCCGGCATGGGTGCCCTACGAGTCGAGCAAGGCCGCGAAGAACCGGCTGGTCTACGCGCTCGGCTACCACCTCCAGGACCGGCGCGTCCCGGTGATCGCGGTGGCACCCGGGTGGATGCGCACCGAACTGATGCTCACCCACCACACCGAGGAGGAGCTGGCCGGCCGGACCGAGACCCCGCACCTCGCGGGGCGGGTGATCGCTGCGATCGCCGCCGACCCGGACGCCCTGCGGTTCACCGGACAGGTGGTCGACGTCGGCGAACTCGCGGAGCACTACGGCATCGACGACCTCGACGGCACGCGTCCCCAGGGCAACGCCGGTCGCTATCTGCCCAGTCCCGTGCCTCCGCCCAAGCCCGACGCTGGATAGACCAGCGTCCGCGGTCAGCGACGGGGCAGCAGGATCGCCAGGTGCTCGGGAGTCTCGCCGGTCAGCCGACCTCCGAGAGCAGTCACCACCGCGCGGGCCTGGGTGATGGCGACGTCGGCGTGCGGCTTGGTCGCGTCGCGGACCTCGGGACACGAGACGTCGATCGAGAGGTGGCCCTCGGTGTCGGAGTCGAAGACCAGCCGCACCGGCCCGCGCCCACGGCGCAACACATCGGCGAGGAGGAGGTCGAGGATGTGCTCGACTGGACCGGGGGTGTACGTCGTGTCGATCTGACCCTCGACGGCCGCAGTCAGCGCACGGTCCTGCTCAGCAAGGGCGTCCGCCCACGTCTGCGCGGCCTGCGCCGCCAGATCGCGGAGCGGGATCTCCGCGCCGGCGACCAGGGCGCCGCGCCGGGCCAACGCGACCAGATCGCCGGCGACAGCGTCCATCGCCTCGATCCGGCCGACCGAGCGGGCGGCGGACTCGCGGGCGTCGGCGGGTACGTCGGGCCGCCCGGCCAGGTCTTCCAGCTCGAGCCGGAGCCCGGTGAGCGGCGTACGGAGGACGTGCGAGGCGTGCTCGGCGAAGGCCTGCTCGGAGGTGAGCCGCTCCTGGAGCTGCCCGGCCGAGGTGAGCAACGCGTCTCTGATCGCCCGCGCCTCCGGGATCCGGGTGCGCGGCAGGTCGAGGTCGAAGCGGCCCCGGCCGAGCTGGCCGGCCGCCACGGCCAACTGCCGGAACGGCTGGGCCATCAGCGACGCCAGCACATATCCCGCGAGCGCGGCGAGGAGCCCGATCAGGAGCACGAGGAAGCCCAACGAGCCGACATCGTCGGCGCCGAGCTCGTCGAGCACCGATCCTGACTGGCGCACGGTAAGCGTGCCGCCGTCGGCGTCGACCATGGTCTCCATCGCACCGGAGTCGTCGACGAACTCGGGTCCTTCCACCACCACGGGTTCACTGCCGTCGCCCGGTTCGAAGGTCAGCCGCTGGGCCTCGTCGACCCGGCCGGACAAGTAGCTCCGGTCGATGGGGCGCCCCAGCTCGGCGCGCTGTTCGAGGATCAGTGCCAGGTCGGAGGCCTGGGCGCGCAGCTCGCGGGCCTCGTGGGTGCGCAGCAGCCCGTGCGCGGTATAGGAGCGCACGCCCAGCGCTCCGAGAACGAGCACCAGGCTCAGCACGACGAAGGCCGCCGTCAGCCGTGCCCGCACAGAGAACCCCCGCTGTCAGTCGGAGGGGCTGCCCTCGAGGCGGAACCCGACGCCTCGCACCGCGACGACCTTCTCCTGGACCCCGACGCTCTCGAGCTTCTGCCGGAGCCGACCGATGGTCACGTCGAGGGTCTTGGTCGAGCCGTACCAGTTCTCGTCCCACACATCGGCCATCAGGCGAGTGCGGGAGACGACCTTGTCCTTGTTGGCCACCAGGACGTTGAGGACCTCGAACTCCTTGCCGGTCAGCGGCACCTCGTCGTCGCCCGAGAAGACCCGGCGGGCCGCCACGTCGATGCGCAGACCGCCCTCGGCGCCGTTGTCTCCGCCGTTGGAGTTGTTGTTGGTACGCCGCAGCAGGGCGCGCACCCGGGCTTGCAACTCGGCCAGGCCGAAGGGCTTGGCCATGTAGTCGTCGGCGCCGTAGTCGAGGCCCACCACCCGGTCGAGCTCGCCGGCCCGCGCGGTCACGATCATGATCGCGCCGTCGTAGCCGTTGTCGCGTGCCTTGCGGCAGACCTCGAGGCCGTCCATGTCGGGGAGTCCGAGGTCGAGGATGACGACATCCGCGTGGCGCGCCGACACGTCGTCGAGCGCTTTCTGTCCGGAGTCGACCCAGTGGACGTCGTAGCCTTCACGCTCAAGGGTGCGCACGAGCGGAAAAGCGATGTCCTCCTCGTCTTCCACGACGAGGACTCTCTGCGGCATGCCGCGATGATAGGCCGGATCAGACCGGCGGCGTGCACCAACGCTCCGAACCGGACCTTTCGGGTGGTCTGGACCTTTCTCCTCCTCAGGTGACCGGCACCCCGGTCTGGGCCGTCTTGACGACCTTGGTCGGCGATCTCCAGTTGGCGAACAGCGCGACCCACAGCGCCGCCGCGGCCGCCATCGCGAGCCAGATCCAGCCTCCGTCGAGGACGAACGGGTAGCCCATCCAGGGCACACCGACCGAGACCCTGGCGTAGGCCGTGTCGGTCAGCGGGAGCCGCCAGGGGTCGGGCGCACCGGCGGTGTCGGCCTGGGTCGTCGCGACGCCGTCGTCGATGTCCACGATCCGGCGCACGATCAACTCGTCGGTCTCGGCGTCGGGCTGAGCGAAGGTGATGACGTCACCGACCTGCAGGTCGGAGGGCGGCACCTCGCGTGCGAGCACGACCGCGCCACGGGCCAACGAGCCGTCCATGGCGCGATCGGTGACGACGTAGCGGTCGAGGCCCAGGACGGCCGGGAGCACCACGAGCAGGACGACAGGGACGAGCACCAGCAGCCCGAGTGCGAGCCGCCGCCATTCGCCACGCGTCGTCCGGTGCGGCACCGGCGCGATCTCCATTACCTGACCCTTCCCCCATCCAGGCCGAGGACCCCCGCTGCCCTCCACCTGCCACGCTAGGGGGGCGACTCCCCGGACTGTCCACGTGCAGTCCAACGTTGAACCACCGTTGGGTAACACCTGCGCGCAGGCGTCGACCAGCGGTCCCCCCGGGCTTTCCAGGATGTGGCACTGTCGACGATCCTGGCAACCATCGGACTCCGGCGCCGACGACTCAGCTGAACAGGTCGCCGTACTCCTCAACGCGCGCCAGCACCTCGTCGAAGCGGAACTGCTCGAGCGCGTCCGGGTCGTCGGCGCCCTCCTCGACCTCGTCCCAGCCGAGCGGCGTGGCGACGTACGGCTTGTCCTTCCCGCGCAGGGAGTACGGCGAGATGGTGGTCTTCGAGCCGGAGTTCTGCGACCAGTCGAGGAACACCTTCCCCGACCGTCGGGCCTTGGTCATCGTTGCGGTGACCAGCTTGGGGCGCGCCTTCTCGAGCGCCTCGGCCACCGACTTGGCCAGCGCGGTGGACTCGTCCGACGGCAGCCGCTTCGGGAGGTCGGCGTAGAGGTGCAGCCCCTTGCTGCCACTGGTCACCGGCTTGGCGGTCAGGTCGTGCTCCTCCAGCGCGTCGGAGACCAACAGCGCGACCTGACAGCACTCGTGCAACCCCGCGGGCTCACCCGGGTCCAGGTCGATCACCAGCCGGTCGGCGCCGCGCGGCCGTCCGTTGCGGCCGACGGTCCACTGGTGGACGTGCAGTTCGAGGGCGGCCAGGTTGACCATCCAGGTGAGCGTGGCGAGGTCGTCGACGATGGGGAAGGTAAGCGTGCCGTCCTCCTTGGACGCCGTCCGCGAGCCGGTGGTCGGCACGGTCACCGTGTGCACCCAGGACGGCGTACCACCCGGGATGTTCTTCTCGAAGAAGCTCATGTCCTCGACACCGTGGGGCCAACGGATCCGGGTGACGGCGCGATCCTTCAGGTGCGGGAGCAGCACCGGCGCGATCTGGGCGTAGTAGTTGAGGACCTCGCCCTTGGTGGTGCCGGTGCGGGGGTAGAGGACCTTGCCGAGGTTGCTGATCTTGAGAGTGCGACCCTCGACGTCGACGTAGACCTCCTGCTTGTCGACCTGCTCCCGCGGGCTCATCGACCCACCGCGATGACCGGCACTCGCTCAGGGTCCAGGACCCGCATCAACCGGTCCATGAACCTCCCCGGAGCACTCACGCAGCCCGCCGTCGCAGCGGGACCGTTGACGTGGAGGAAGATGCCGGCGCCGCGATGCCGGACCTGGCGCACGTTGAAGTCGGTGACCACCGCGATGCGGTACTGGCCGCGGAAGTCGGTGAGCCGTTCGGAGCTGTTCGCGTTGCTCGAGGACAGCCACCAGCGGAAGCCGCCCTGGGCCTGATTGCGGTAGCGGTTGTAGTGGGCCGAGGCGTTGTCCTGCACCCAGAAGTCACCGCTGCGGACCTCGCGGTAGCGCAGCTTCCAGGCCGGGTCGCCGTCGCCAAGACCGAAAGCCCACGGGAGGGCGTACGTGCCGAGCGGCGTCGTGCCGGTGCCCTGCCGACGCTGCGTGCCGCGAACCAGTCCGCCGTACCCGATCCGGCCGTCGGTCGCATCGAACCGGGCCTGCCAGCCGGCCTCGGTGAGCTTCCAGAACGTCACGCGGGCGTGGTAGCCGCCGGTGTGGTCGACCGTCACCACCTGCTCGGTGCCTGGTCGGAGCTGGACCTTGACGCCGTCGAGAGTCACGGGCGCGGCAGCGAGCGCCGCGGCCACCAACAGCTCGGAGATCACGACTGGGTCCTCAGGTCGTCGGGGGTGAGATCGGCTCGAACGCCGCGGAACGACGGCTGCCGGAGCCGGGTGTAACCGACGCCATGGGTCTCGACGTCGACCACCAGCACGGGCTGTACCCAGAAGGTGCCCCGGGCGTCGACCGCCGGCACCTCGTCGTCGAAGGGGCTGTCGCCACGTGCGAGCGGGGCCACCAGCGCGGTGAGCTGCTTGCTCTGTACGCCGCCGATGCCGCTGCCGACCCGGCCGCGGTAGACCAACCCCTCGTGGGTGAGCTCGCCCACCAGGAGCGCGGCCAGCCGATCGGCGGTGCCCTCCTGCGGCCGCCAGCCACCCACGACGTAGGACCGGCGGTGCCGATGGGCGAACTTGAGCCAACTCCTGGTCCGCTCGCCGAAAACGTAGCGCGAGGTCAACCGCTTGCTGACGATCCCTTCCAGGCCCTGCTGCCGGGTCGCCTCGTAGAGCATCGGCCCGTCGTCGTACGCGTCGGGCACCTGCCAGGTCGAGTGCTCCAACCCGAGGCCGCGCAGGATGGTGCGCCGCTCCCCCAGCGGCTGCCCGGAGACATCCTTGCCGTCGACCCGCATCACGTCGAAGACCATGTAGGTCGCCGGCAGCCGATCGGCCAGCCGGGCAGCCGCGGCGGCGTTGCGCACGTGCATGCGGTCCTGGAGCACCCGGAAGTCGGGCAATCCCCGGTCGTTGAGCGCGATCACCTCGCCGTCGACCAGGAGGTCGCGGTCGCCGAGTGGGCTGCGGTTGAGCTCCGGCCAGGCCACGGTCACGGGGTTCTCGTTGCGGCTGAGCAGCCGGGTCGCCCCGCCGCGGGTGGTGTCGGCGAGCACGCGTACGCCGTCCCACTTCACCTCGTGGGTCCAGCCCGGTTCGGTCGGCACGTGGGTACCGGCAGTGGCGAGCATCGGACGCATGGGGCCATCCTCGCTGATGGCGGCCTGCTGACCGACCGATGGATTCTCGGCGTCCCACCGGTCACACTGGTCTCACCCCGGGCGGTGGGACCCGGACACAGGAGGAGTGAGGGATGCGCGCGATCTGGAAGGGTGCGGTCTCGTTCGGGCTGGTCAGCGTGCCCGTGAAGCTGTACGCCGCGACGGAGTCGCACGACGTCTCGTTCCGTCAGGTGCACGCCAAGGACGGTGGCCGGATCAAGTACCAACGGGTCTGCTCCATCGACGGCGAGGAGATCGCCTACGCCGACATCGCCAAGGGCTATGAGACCGAGGACGGCGAGATGGTCATCCTCACCGACGAGGACATGGAGGGGCTGCCCTCGACGTCCTCGCGGGAGATCGCGGTCGAGAAGTTCGTGCCCGCCGACCAGATCGACCCGATGCTGCTCGAGAAGTCCTACTACCTCGAGCCCGAGAAGTCGGGCGCCAAGCCCTACGGCCTGCTCCGCCAGGCGCTGCTCGATGCCGACCGGATGGCGGTGGTCACCGTCGCCCTCCGGCAGCGCACCACGGTCGCCGTACTCCGGGTCAAGGACGACGTGATCGTGCTCCAGACGATGATGTGGCCCGACGAGATCCGCACCCCGGACTTCTCCGTCGAGGTCGGCGAGGTGAAGGACGCCGAGGTCAAGATGGCGCACATGCTGGTCGAGACGCTGTCCGGCGACTTCGACCCCAGCGAGTTCGAGGACGACTACGCCGAGGCGGTCGAGGCACTGGTCAAGACCAAGATCGAGGGCGGCGAGATCCAGCGCACGCCTACCTCGACCAAGACCTCCGGCGAGGTGGTCGACCTGCTCGCCGCGCTGCAGCGCTCGGTCGACGCGGCCAAGAAGGGCCGTGGCGAGACCGGCTCCGAGATCTTCGACGACGTCGAGGAGGACGCCGAACCGGCCAAGGCGACCACTAAGAAGGCGGCCGCCAAGAAGACGACCACCAAGAAGGCCACGGCGAAGAAGGCGACGAAGAAGGCCGCTGCCAAGAAGACCACCGCGAAGAAGACGACCACCAAGAAGTCGACCGCCCGCAAGGCGAGCTAGTGGTCATCTAGAGACCCGGCTCGTTGGGCCGGACGGCGACCTCGAAGCAGAGTGCGCAGGCGACCACCAGCGTGCGCAACGGCTCGAGCAGCGGCGGGTTGATCCGCAACACGTAGTCGTCGGGTCGCGGGATCCTGCTGAGATCGAGATCGGAGAAGTCGCGGGTGATGGTCGCGACGAGGTGGTCGTTGCTGTCGTGGATCCGGAGGTCCCAGCCCATCCAGTTGTCCGAGCGCAGCTCCCCGAGGTAGGCGCCGCTGGTGGACAGGAAGGCATACGTCGTCCGGTCGCCGCGCACCGTCTGCTGCACGATCCGGCCCGCCTCGCCCGAGCTGCCGCGCACCTCGACCGAGGTCCGCGCCGAGCCCATCGGGACGAGGATGGTCAGGACCGGACGTTCTGCGACGTCGACCAGCTCGACGACGTCGTTGACCACCTGCTCGCGGGCGCCCAGCGCATCGGCTCCGGCGCCTCCGGGCAGCAACGCGGCGCGCCGTAGCGTGCCGACCCGGGTCCCGTCCGGACGATGCACGGAGCGGTCGGACCAGCGTCGCCCCAGATCGGTGAACCGCTCGACCAGCAATACGTCCTCGTCGAGCAGCGCCCGGCGGATGCCAGGCGGGCTGGGGCTCAGCGGATCGGTGGGCTCGTCGAGCGCGTGCTCCTCGCCGTTGCGGACGTACGGCGTCCACTTGTGTCCGTCGAAGAAGCGCAACTCGAAGCGGCCGTAGGGGTCTTGGTGCCACCCCTCCGTCACGCCCAGCCACTGCAGCTCGGTCACGCCTCGAGGGTAGGCCTCGAACCTCCCGCGAGGGCGTCATTCGCGGCATCGGGCGGTTCGCGGTCGGCGCCACGCGCCGCCCTC
>ERZ761607.1376-NODE-1376-length-30848-cov-6.719482_pt1 | contig 30848 bp, 28 predicted proteins | sample MGYA00511164_ERZ761607 | MGnify/ENA primary metagenome ERZ761607 (study PRJEB28899, sample SAMN02445080) | bioreactor sludge metagenome | biome: EBPR sludge | place: Australia: Brisbane, Thorneside Wastewater Treatment Plant | collected 2011-06-22 ... | reverse complement strand
CCGCTTTCGCGGGTATGACGAATGGAACAGTTTTTGACCCCTAAAAAACAAAACCTAACAGGAAATGGTATTACTCTTCCTTGACGACGGGGTAATCCGCCTCGTTCCAGGCCTTGATACCGCCGACGTAGCGCACGACGTTCGTGTGGCCGAGCTTCTTCGCCCAGACCGCGCCGTTGTGGCTGCGCCCGCACTTGGGGAAACCGCAATAGACCACGATCAGCCGGGCCTTGTCGGCGCCGAGAAGTTTGCCATAAGCCGCCTGCTGCTCCGCCGACATCTCCTTCATCTCCTCGACCGGGAACTCGAACTGGACGGCGCCGGGAATGTGCTCCTTGTCGTAGCTGTCCTTCTTCGGCATGGTGTCGACGATGAGCATCGGCTTTTTCTCATTGAGCCAACCCTTGAGTTCGTCGGTGAGTACGAGCGCGTAGCCGCCCTTCACGGTTTCGCGCGCGACCTTCACCGAAATCTGCTCGTTGGTGAGTTCCTTCTTGCCCCAGTCGATGGCCGATGCCGTCCGCGGCCCCGCGAAGGCCAAGACCGCCGCGAAAGCCAGCCCGCCCGCCAAAACACCGTACCTCGCGATTTTCTTCATGCCGGTTCCTCCCTTGACGTGACGACGGTGCCGCGCACTACTCGCCGGCACCCTTTATGACCAACCCGACCAATCCAACAGTCATGACCTCTGTCGCGACAAACACCACTCGCGGACCGACTGTCACCCATAGGATAGATCACTCCGGCCGCAGGTGCGGGAACAGCAATACGTCGCGGATCGAGGGCGCGTCGGCGAACAGCATCACCAGCCGGTCGATGCCGATGCCCTCCCCCGCCGTCGGCGGCAGGCCATATTCCAGCGCCCGGATGTAGTCGGCGTCGTAGTGCATCGCCTCATGGTCGCCGGCGGCCTTGGCTTCCGCCTGCTTGCGGAAGCGCTCGGCCTGATCCTCGGGATCGTTCAACTCGGAAAAACCGTTGGCGATTTCCCGTCCGCCCACGAACAACTCGAAGCGGTCGGTAATGGTGGGATCGGCGTCGTTGCGCCGGGCCAGCGGCGACACCTCGGTCGGATAGGCGGTGATAAAGGTGGGATCACGCAATTGATGCTCGACCGTCTGCTCGAAAATATCCAGTTGCACCCGGCCCAGCCCGTGTTCGGGCCGCGCGTCCACCCCCAGACCCCTGGCAATCCGCCGGGCGGATTCAAGATCGTCCAGTTCAGCGGCGGCGATGGCTGGATTGAAATGCAAGACTGCTTCCCGCACCGTCAGCCGCCGGAAGGGGCGACCGAAGTCGCAAGTTTCGCCCTGATACGAGAGACAAGTGTCGCCTAGCAGGGTTTGCGCCATGCCGCGCAACAGTTCCTCGGTCAAGTCCATCAGGTCGCGGTAATCGGCATACGCCTGATAGAACTCCAGCATGGTGAATTCGGGGTTGTGGCGGGTGGACAACCCCTCGTTGCGGAAATTGCGGTTGATCTCGTAAACCTTCTCGAAACCGCCCACCACCAGCCGCTTCAAATACAGTTCCGGGGCGATGCGCAGGAACAGTTGCATGTCCAGCGCGTTGTGATGGGTGATGAAGGGTCGGGCCGCCGCGCCACCGGGAATCGGTTGCATCATCGGCGTTTCGACCTCCAGGAACCCGCGCCGGTTGAAGAAGTCGCGGATATGGGCGACCACCGCCGAACGCAGTTTGAAGGTGGCGCGGGTGGGCTCGTTCATGATCAGGTCCACGTAACGCTGCCGGTAGCAGGTTTCCTGATCGGCCAGGCCGTGGAACTTTTCCGGCAAGGGCCGCAGCGACTTGGTCAATAGCCGCAATGTGTCTACCTTGACCGACAACTCGCCGGTTTTGGTCTTGAACACCGTGCCTTCGGCCCCAAGGATGTCGCCCAAGTCCCAACTCTTGAAATCCTCGTACAACCCTTCTGGCAGAGCGTTTTTCTGGACGAACAGTTGAATGTCGCCAGACATGTCCCGCAAGCGGGCAAAACTGGCCTTGCCCATGATCCGCTTGGCCAAGATCCGCCCGGCCACGCGGACCCGTCGATTCTCGGCTTCCAGCGCGACGCTGTCCTTGTCGCCGTAAGCGCCGTGTAACTCAGCCGCCAGCGCGTCGCGGCGGAAATCGGTGGGATAGGCGTTGCCACGCTGGCGCAACTCGCGCAACTTCTGACGGCGCAGGGCGATCAACTTGTTTTCGTCGAGGGGTTCTTGGGAAGAGTCCATTGATTCACTCATTGGTTATTAATGCTTATCGAATTGTTATTAATAACGGCCTTAAATCTATTAATATGACTTGGATATTTATCTTTAAGAAAAGCTAAAAATTTTTCCTGTTCTTTTTTATCCTTGATTTTTTTCAAAATCCCTATAATTTCGCTAATTTCACTTTTTTCTGGGGCACCACGTTTTCGAGCCTCATCAAACCAGTGCTCACCATCACTATATCTACCCGTCTGGAAGCAAATTGCCCCTAATAAGGTATATGGATGATAGCTTTTGGGGTAGTATTGAATCGCTTGATGGGCAAAATTTTCAGTTTCATCTAAATGCCCTATATCTCTTAAGGCTCCGCCTCGCGTTGTAAGTAAGGCCGCTTTTAATTTTACTTCCTTGATCGAGTTAGAGAATAATACATCCGTATTATTCAATGCTTTTTGTGGATCACCAGCTTTACGCCAATGGCTACTAGCATTAACTAAATTCCATATATTTTTAGTACGCTGGTATTCTTGTTCGCAAAAAACAGCTTCTAACGAATGGTAACACTGATAAATCCTGCTCTCACTAAAGTTCCTATGGAACCAATTTTCACTTGTCAACCAGCCAATATCAATATCATTCAACCTTTCGCCGATTTCCAATTTATATAAGATTTCGCAAAGCTGGCTATCCAAAATATTAAGTTCTGTAATCTCATATTTAAAATGGAGTTTTAATGCAATACTAATCGTTTTAAACAACCTGCGTTTTCTTAAATAATTTATATCCGCCTCGCTGATAGTTGTATCAGAATCTATTTTTACCAAAATTGTATACAAGTGATGAGGCAGCGTTTTTTCCTCAATTTGATCAGCGCCAAATTTTTTCTTTAAAGCAACAAATTCAATTTCCCGAGCTATAGCAGTCGTCTCAATGTAATTCTGTGTCTTTAACCAATCGAATTCGTCTGAAGATAAGACCCTGTTCTCATCAAGTTTCTTAAGAATTGGATATAATTGAAACTCTGTTACTTGTTCTTTTCTGGTTGCTTTATACTTATTCTGGAGTTGTACAAAATCATCTTTATATAAAGTCAAAAGGTTGACGAGATCATGATCAACAAAAAACTGAATATCCTTAGCGGATAACTGCTCCAGTACCTCCATCTTTTTTAATACTCCATATAAATTCATATCAAATTGTAAATCTTTACTTATGCCATATTTTTTCTTAATTTTTTCGAAGAAAACAAACTGATTATAGGCTTTCTCATCGATATTAATTCCTATTTGACTGTTAATAAGAACGATATCTTTATGATTTAAAACCTCGTTGGCATTAATTCTGTATATAGTTAATGCAGCCTTCATCAATAATATTTTGCTTTCCGAAATACCATAAACTCCAGTTTTCGTAACTGTTAAAAAATGGGAAAAATTATTATCATCCATAATCGATCTTAGTTCAGCATCAATCTGTTCCAATAATGTAGATCTAAGGGCCATTTCACTCTTTATAAATTCAATGGTTTCTGGTAAATCTTGGTTGCTCAACCATTGCCATTCCGCCTCAACTAGCGCCTTGTTAGCATCGGCTTTTCTTAAAATTAAATACAGAGGATTCAATAGAATATCATTCTGATATGACGTCGCCTTATATTTAACCTTAAGATGATAAAAATGCTCATCAAGCTCCATTGCCTAGCCTTTTTAATTAGGTCGTAACCAGTCAGATTAGGCCAGCGATGCAATAGATTATTGCCCGCAAGCAGTCTCCTATGGATCAGGATTTGGTATCCATCCATTGACATGCTGGCCCCCGCCCCGAAGGCGTGGTACACGTCGCCCCGCAAATCCGTCGGGTACAGTCTTTGAGTTCCCGCATGGCCGCCATTACCCGCGCCGGGCGATCAAGGGGGAAGGGATTGTAGCGGCGGCGAGGGCGCAAGTCATCCGTCCCGCTTGTCGGTCAGTCGGATCACGCCGCCCCAGCGTATCCCCGGGTGGCAAAGTCAACGGCGGCGAGGGCGCGTCAGGGACAAATCCGCTATGATTGAGCGTATCTCCTCCACCAAACCCAGCCTATGGATTGGAACCGCCTGCTTTCCCGCGCCCGTCCGGGCCTGTCCCGCCAGCAACCCGACAGCGAGGCGCGCACCGATTTCCAGCGCGACTTCGACCGCATCGTCTTTTCCTCGGCTTTCCGGCGACTACAGGACAAGACCCAGGTCTTTCCGCTGTCCCAGAGCGATTATGTCCGCACCCGGCTGACCCACAGCCTGGAAGTGTCCAGTGTCGGCCGCTCGCTGGGAACGATGGTGGGTGACAGCGTGATTCGTCGCCATGGTTTGAAGGGCGTCTATCCGCAGGATTTCGGCGCGGTGGTCGCCGCCGCCTGCCTGGCCCACGACATCGGCAATCCCCCCTTCGGCCACGCCGGCGAGGACGCCATCCGCCTCTGGTTCACCGCTTCCGCCACTGGCCGCGCGGTGCTGGAACGATTGACCGAAGCGCAACAACAGGATTTTCTGCGCTTCGAGGGCAATGCCCAAGGCTTTCGCATCATCACCCGGCTGCAAAGTCCCGACAATCGCGGCGGAATGCAATTGACTTGCGCCACATTGGGCATTTTCACCAAATATCCGCGCGCCTCGGCGCTGCCAGCCGAGCCACCGCTCGGCATCGCCTTCAAGAAATTCGGTTTCTACCAGGACGATTGGGACTTGTTCGCGGAAGTCGCCGGCCAATTGGGACTGGAACCCGTGCTACCGGGCGCCTGGACCCGCCATCCGCTTGCCTATCTGGTCGAGGCCGCCGACGACATCTGCTATCGAATCATCGACGTGGAAGACGCCTTCCGGCTCCAGCAGTTGCGCTACGAGGAAGTCCGCGATCTGCTGTTGACCCTGACCGGGACGCCGGAACGCGCGCAACGCAAGATGGACCGGATCACCCGGCCCAAGGAGAAGATCGAGTACCTGCGCGCCAAAGCCATCGGCGCCATCATCGAGCAGGCGCACCAGTGTTTCATGGCGCACGAGGACGCGATCCTGGCGGGCGCCTTTACCGAGGAACTGCTGGACGTCATCCCCGCCGCCGACGCGATGCGCGCGCTCAAGGACTGTGGCGAAAAACAGGTTTACGTTTCCCGGCCGGTGGTGGAAGTGGAAGCGGCCGGTTTCGAGGTGCTGGGTGGATTGCTGGAAGCGTTCATGAGCACCGTCGCCGACATCGCCGATCATGGCCCGAACGCCTCGTCCAAAAGCCGGATGCTGATTCATCTGATCCCGGAGCAGTTCGCCGGGCCGGGCCGCCAGCCTTCCACCGATCCCTATCGCCGCGCGCTGGCCATCACCGACTTCGTGTCCGGCATGACCGATTCCTACGCGGTGACGCTGTTCAAGAAGCTCACCGGCATGTCGCTGCCGACCGGCTGATCCTACTCCCGGTCGCGGACCAGCGGCACGAACACCACCGGCAATACGCTGCGCCCGTGCATCATGCCTTGGGCGTCCTTGCGCAGCAGCCGCAGATCCTGGGTATGGCCCACTGGACCCACCGGCACGACCAGTCGTCCGCCCGGCTTCAGTTGCCGCGCCAGCGCCGGCGGGATTTCCGCCGCCGCCGCCGTGACGATGACGGCATCGAACGGCGCGTGCTCTTCCCAGCCCTGGCCGCCGTCGGCGGCGCGAATCGTCACATTGTCGTATCCCAGCTCCCGTAAACGCTCGGCGGCGGTTTCGGCCAGTTCGGGAATCCGCTCCACCGAGTACACCCACCGCGCCAGCCGGGCCAGCACCGCCGTCTGATAACCCGACCCCGTGCCGACTTCCAGCACCACGGCGTCCGGTTCGAGTTCCAGCAACTCGGTCATCAGCGCCACGATGAACGGCTGGGAAATGGTTTGGCCGCGCCCGATCGGCAGCGGCATGTCGGCATAGGCCCAATCCCGTTGCGCCGCCGGAACGAAGCGATGCCGGGGAACCGCCGCCAACGCCTCCAGCACGCGCTCGCTCAAGGTGGCGCAGCCGGTGGTCCCACTAGTTTCGCGGGTCTCGGCGACCACCCGGGCCAACAGACGTCGCAATGGGCTTTCAGGACCGAAACCCAAATCGTCGTTCATGCCGTTCTCCTCTCGGGCGCGGCCGCTCGCACCGAATCGTCCGGGCGGGCGTCAGAATCCGCGCCACCAGATCGCCTTCCCGCAACAACGGCTGCCGACGCAGGCTCGCCAGCAACCCCGCCACCGGCGCGATCACCCGCGCGCGCGCGCCGCCGGTGAACCCGTCGTAGACCTGGCCGAGTTCCTCGCCCGCCTGGACCCAGCGCCCAACCTCCTGGCGCGAGGAGAAGATACCCGACTGTTCGGCCAGCACCAAGAAGACCTGACGCAGACCAAAATACTCCAAGTCCTCCTCTTCGTTGGCCAGCCGCAAGCCTTCCACGATACCCGTTCGATCCAGGAACGCCACCAAGGCATGGAACAGGCTCTCGCAATGAACGGTTTGCAGACCGCCGGCTTGCCCGGCGTGCAGCACGAAATTCTCACCGCCGCGCGGTCGCCAGGCCCGAACCAGCACGGGCGTCTCGTCCAGCTCGAGCGGCCGCTCGATCACCGCCGGCAACCCAAACAAGCAGGCGCTGGCCCGTTCGTCGTCATTGGGGGCGTACAGCCGCACCTGCGGCATTTCCTCGAGGTCCGGGCTGGGATGAATCGCTACCCGGTAATAGGCCGTCTGGGTCGCCGCCGCCACCGCATCGATCATCGCCCACCGCAACCACGCGATCCGTTGGACGTTCGCTCCCCGTCCCTCGGCGGCGTCGCCGACCGATGGAATCACCAGCACTCGCTCGCGCAACCGCAAGTCCCGCCGCCGACCCGCCTCGATGTCTCGCAGAAACGCCGCCAGGCGTGACAAAACGAACATGCCGTTGAGTTCCTGACCTTGCAAGTCCGCGACCAGGGCCAACCGTGGCGCGCGCTCTCGCGCTCCGATATCGTGGTGGAGAACCGCGCCATCGCCGCGCAGCCACGCGGTCGATCCAGGAACCGTCTCGATACTCAAAGGTTTCACTCCGCGATCCGTGGCATCGCCACATTGACCGAAAACCGTGCTACCGTCTCGTCAAGCCTAAGGATAGTTCAAGCGGCCGATTTCGCATCGTGAATTTCATCACCCGACCCGCGCCCGCCGCTCCTCGAAACCAATCCTCTTTCATGTTGCGTCGCAGCATCAGTCGCGCTATATTGCAACACAACAAACGATTCTTTCGACGAGGAGGCCGCCATGGTCGTCAATCTGTTCAACAAGGCGTTGGAAAATCCGCAAGTTCTACCGGACCCCGTGATCAGGGCCAACAAACTGTTCATCGAGAATGTGGAAAAACTCCTGATGTTCCAGATGAACTCCATGAAGGCCTACTTCGACATCAGCATCAACCAGATTCGGGCCGCCGCGGAAATCACCGATCTGGCAAGTCTGCAGGACTTTTGCAAGCGCCAGGCGGAAATCGCCCAGACCCTGCAACGCAAGCTGATGAACGACGCCAGAATCATGTCCGGCATGATCGCTCGCTTCAAAACCGATATGGATGGCCTGACCCAAGCCACGCTGGAAACGACGCTGTCCAAGGCCGCGTGAGCTTGCCTCACCCAACGCATCGTCCCATGGGAAGAACGGGGCGATGTCGTTTAGGACTTCGAGCGTTCCGCACCCCACCGTCCCATTCCGCATCGCGGTAACCCGCGACCCCGCCACCGATCTGGGAACCGCCATTGTCCTGGCCACAACGCTAGGACTTCCCTGGATCTCCGACCCTGCCACGAACGACTTCACCCATCTGCTGGTCATGACGGCGGAGCGGCTGGAATTGCGGGAACTGGGACCGAACCCGGCCGGCCCGGTTTACGCCGACTTCGCGGCGGGCGCGGTCGCCCACCGACGCCGGTTCGGTGGGGGACGCAATCAACCGCTGGCGCGCGCGATCGGGTTGCGGCGCGGCGCGACGCCGACCGTGGTGGACGCCACCGCCGGACTCGGCCGCGACGCCTTCGTATTGGCCTGCCTGGGCTGTGTGGTGCGGTTGGTGGAACGCTCCCCGCTCATCGCCGCTCTGCTACGCGACGGTTTGGAACGCGCCGCCCGCGTCCCCGACCTCGGTCCGCTGGTGGCGGAGCGGCTCAGCCTGACCGTGGCGGATGGACGGGACTATTTGCAAGAACTCGCGGACGGTCAGCGACCGGATGTCGTCTATCTGGACCCGATGTATCCGCTCCACCAGAAAGCGGCGCTGGCGGGGAAAGAGATGCGCCTGCTGCGTTGCCTGGCCGGGGACGACGCCGATGCTCCGGAACTGCTGGCCGCCGCCCTAGCCACCGCCCGCCGGCGGGTGGTGGTGAAGCGGCCCCGGCGGGCTCCGCCGCTGGTCGGGCCGCCACCTGGCTTTCAGATCATTGCGCCCAATACCCGCTTTGACGTCTACTCCCCCCTCCAAGCCGGCGACCTCATCTAAAAAGCGTTTTTGGACAGCCTCTTGTAAGCTAACTCGTTGAAAAACCCCTCACCCCCAGCCCCTCTCCCAAAGGGCGAGGGGAGTTTTTGGACAGCCTCCAAGCCGCGGTTGGCCAAACCACGCGCGCCCCCCGAGTAAAAAATGCGGCGGCCGGCATGAGAAACCGCGACCCTTCTTGTAAAATTATCAATTTGGGATCGGAATCGTCTGATCGAAAAACCATAACGTACTGAATCCTAGCGACAGGAGACCCTTGATGAGCCACACCACCGAATCCATCCGCAATATCGCCCTGGTCGGGCATGGCGCGGCTGGAAAAACCACCCTGGTGGAGTCCATTCTGCACCGCGCCGGCCGGTTGGCCACGCCCGGCGTCGTGGAAAAAGGCAACACGGTCTGCGATTTCGACCCGCAGGAAAAAGCGCACCAGCATTCATTGGACGCCGCCCTGGTCCATTTCGATCACAACGGCGCCCATGTCAATCTGATCGACACTCCGGGCTTCCCCGATTTCATCGGTCAGGCGATCGCCGTGTTGCCGGCGGTGGAAACGGTGGCGGTGATCATCAACGCCCAGACCGGCATCGAGGCGGTGACACAACGGATGATGGAGCGCGCCGCCGAGCGCCGCCAGTGCCGGATGATCATCGTCAACAAGATCGACGCCGAGAACATCGATCTACCCGGTCTGCTGGATCAGATTCAGGAAAGCTTCGGCAAGGAATGCCTGCCGATCAACCTGCCCGCCAGCGGCGGCGCCTCGGTCGTGGACTGTTTCTTCAACGCCGCTGGCGACAGCGATTTTTCCAGCGTGGCCAGCGCCCACTCCGCCCTGATCGACCAGGTGGTCGAGATGGACGAGGAGCTGATGGCGCTGTATCTGGAGGGCGAGGAGCTGCAACCCGAGCAACTGCGCGCACCGTTCGCAAAAGCGCTGCGGGAAGGCCATCTCATCCCGATCTGCTTCGTCTCGGCCCGCACCGGCGGCGGCGTGAAGGAACTACTGGATATTTTCGTCAAGCTGCTGCCCAACCCACTCGAAGGCAACCCCGAACCGTTCCTGAGGGGTCAAGGCGCGGCGGCCGGGGGATGGCGCGCCACCCCCGAGCCCGGACGGCATGTGGTGGCGCATGTCTTCAAGGTGCTGATCGATCCGTTCATCGGCAAGCTTGGCATTTTCCGCATCCATCAGGGCGCGATCACCAAGGACAGTCAGTTGTTCATCGGCGACGGCCGCAAGCCGTTCAAGGTCGGTCACCTGTTTCAAATGCACGGCAAGGAACATCCCGAGGTGGCGACCGCCGTTCCCGGCGACATCTGCGCGGTGGCCAAGGTCGACGATATTCACCGCGATGTGGTGCTGCACGACTCTCACGACGAGGACCAGGTCCAGCCGCGACCGCTGCGTTTCCCCACTCCACTGTTTGGGCTGGCGATCCGCGCCGCCACTCGGGGTGACGAGCAGAAGCTGTCCGATACCGTGAACAAATTGCTGGAGGAAGACCCCTGCCTGGCGCTGGAACACAACGCGCACACCAAGGAAACCGTGCTGCGCGGCCTGAGCGACCTGCACCTGCGCCTTACCCTGGAAAAGATGCAGCAGCGATACAACCTGCAAGTCGAGACCCGGCCGCCCAAGATCGCCTACAAGGAAACCATCAGCCAGAACGCCGAAGGTCATCATCGCCATAAGAAACAGACCGGCGGCGCCGGCCAGTTCGGCGAGGTGTACATGCGGATCGAACCGTTGCCACGCGACGCCGGCTTCGAGTTCGTCAGCGCGGTGGTGGGCGGCACCATTCCGACCTCGTTCCTGCCGGCGGTGGAAAAGGGCGTTCGCGAGGCCCTGCAGGAAGGGGCGGTGGCCGGCTACCCGATGCAGGACGTGCGCGCCATCGCCTACGACGGCAAGTACCATCCGGTCGATTCCAAGGAAATCGCCTTCGTCACCGCCGGACGAGAGGCCTTTTTGGATGCGGTCAGCAAGGCCAGGCCGATCGTGCTGGAACCCATCGTCAACCTGGAAGTCCGGGCGCCAGGCGATTGCGTCGGCGCCATCACCGGCGACCTGTCCAGCCGGCGCGGGCGCATCGCGGGCACCGACGCCGGGCCGCGCGGCCTGAGCATCATCAAGGCGCAGGTACCCATGGCGGAGCTGGAAGGCTATGAGTCGCAGTTGAAATCCATGACCGCCGGCCTCGGTTCCTACAGCATCGAACTGAGCCACTACGACCCGGTGCCCGGCGAAATCCAGCAAAAGCTGCACACCGCCTACAAGAAACAGCAGGAAAGCTGACCTCTTCCACGCAAGCCGGGCGATGTCCCGGTTTGCGCCTTAAAATCCTAGTCCCAATCTTGGTTAAAAAGTTTGTACAATAATTCTCCGCCCTTCCCTTGACTCCATCGCAATGATTGGGATAGAGTTTACTAATATTTATACAAGATTTGTTTCCGCCGGCGTCGTCAGAGGTCAGTCATGCGCGACACGATCCGCACTCTTCGCAATCTCGGTCTCTACCTGTTGCCAGCCTTGCTGCTGGCGAGCGCCGGTGTCCTGTTGATGGCCCTGTTGCGCCACCCGACTCCCCCCACGACGCCGAGCGCATCCGCCTCGGTCGTGGACCAGGACGAATATTGGCGGTCTCACGCCGAAACCCTGTTCGCGGCCATGTTGGCCGAAGCCCTGCGCCAACACCAGGAGGAGCGGGGGGACGGTCATGCGCGAACGCTGGAATACCGCCATGAACGTTTTCCTTCCCTGGAAGAGCAACCCGCCACGCCGTCAGCGCTGCCGCCTTCGCGGCCCGATGGTGACATCGCCAACCGCCCTCCATTAATCCATCTGTAAACCCGTTTCCCGCGCGACGCTGGCGTATCCAATCGATCTTTTCGGTCGGGCGGTTCGATTCGATACGCCAGTCCGTCGCGGTTCATGCCGGCCCCAGCGCCCGCTCGTAAGCCTCGCGCACATCCTCCCCGAAGCAGACCAAATGGACTGTCTCGATCCGATCGTCCCGGGCAAGGAAGGCTCTAACCTCGCGCACCGCGACCCGCGCCGCCTCGTCCAGCGGATAGCCGTACACCCCGCAGCTGATCGCGGGGAAGGCGATGGTGTGGATGCCGTGCGCCACCGCCAGCCGCAAGCTGTTGCGATAGCAGGCCGCCAGCAGATCCGGCTCGCCGGCGTCACCGCCTTGCCAGACCGGTCCGACGGTATGGATGACCTGGCGGGCCGGCAGGCGATAGCCCCGGGTGATCTTGGCCTGACCGGTCTCGCAGCCACCCAAGGTTCGGCACTCGGCCAGCAGTTCCGGACCGGCGGCCCGATGAATGGCGCCGTCCACCCCGCCGCCGCCCAGCAGCGAACGGTTGGCGGCGTTGACGATGGCGTCCACCGGCAATTGGGTAATATCGCCCGAGCTGAGTTGAATACGCCCCGCAAGCGTTGTCATATCACGCCCCCTAAATTTCTATCATCTCAAAGTCTTCCTTGGTTGCGCCGCATTCGGGACAGGTCCAGGTCGGCGGCACGTCGTTCCACCGGGTGCCTGGTGGAATGCCGTCATCCGGCCAACCCTTTTCCTCGTCATAAATAAACCCGCAAACCAGACACATATATTTTTTCATCACGCTCACGCCTTTCGTCCACGTCGATTTCACGGCGCCCATTGTCCCATGGCGGCGCATCCCGAAAAAGTCGCGGCGTTTGTTAGAATTCCTATTCCCATCCTACCCTGGAGCATCGGCTTGATTCCTTCCACTCCTCTCCCGCCTCCCGTGGTCGTGATCCTGGCCGGCAATGATCCCAGCGGTGGGGCGGGCATCGCCGCCGACATCGAAACCCTGGTCAGTCTGGGCTGCCATCCCGCGCCGGTCATTACCGCCCTGACCGTGCAGGACACCCACAACGTCCAGGCGTTGTTGCCGGTCGATCCCGGTCAGGTGCTCGCCCAAGCGCGGGCGGTACTGAAGGATATGCCGGCGGCGGCGTTCAAGGTCGGCGTGATCGGCGACGCCGACAATGCCGTCGCCCTGCGCGCGCTGTTCACCGCCTATCCCAACATTCCGGTGGTGCTCGACCCGGTGCTGGCGGCGGGCGGTGGCGCCGAACTGGCCAGCGCGGCGCTGATCGAGGCCATCCAGACCCTGCTGTTGCCCCTGACCACCGTGCTGACCCCCAACAGCGTCGAGGCTCGTCGGCTGGCGCCGGAAGCCGACACCCTGGAAGCCTGCGCCATGGCTCTGTTGGCCCGCGGTTGTCGCTATGTGCTGATCACCGGCGGGCACGAATCCGAACCATCCACCGAGGTCGTCAACACGCTGTACGGCAACAACCGGCGGTTGGAAACCTGGCGGTGGCCACGTTTGCCAGAGAATTACCATGGCTCCGGCTGCACCCTGGCGTCCGCCATCGCCGCCCTCCTCGCCCAAATTCACGGTTCGCGCTCGGAAGAATCGGTGCTTTCCGCTCTTTACCGCGCCCAGCACTACACCTGGCGTTCCTTGCAGGCCGGTTATCAGGCCGGTGGTGGGCAACGACTTCCCAACCGGCTGTTCTGGGCCGTGGACTTTCAAGGTCAGACATGAAGAGATCATCCTGCCACGGCCTGTACGCGATCACCGACGCCGCGCTGATTCCCGACGACCGGCTGACCGCCTCGGTCGAACAGGCCATTCTGGGCGGTGCCCGGCTGATTCAGTATCGCGACAAGAGCCACGACGCCGCGCGACGATTGGCGCAAGCCACGGCGCTCGACGCGCTGTGCCGGCGTCATGCGGTTCCGCTGATCATCAACGACGACGTGGAACTGGCCGCCCAAGTCGGCGCGGCCGGCGTTCATATCGGCCAAGACGACTCGACCCTCGCCGTCGCCCGCGCCCGGCTGGGCCCAAAAGCCATCATCGGCGTGTCCTGTTACGACCGGCTGGACCTAGCGTTGGAAGCCGCCCAGGCGGGAGCCGACTATGTGGCGTTCGGCGCGTTCTTTCCCTCGCCGACCAAACCCGCCGAAATCCGCGCGCCCCTTGGATTGCTGCGACAAGCCCGCGCGGTGCTGAGCGTCCCCATCGCCGCCATCGGCGGCATCACTCCCGATAACGCCCCACTGCTGCTGGACGCTGGCGCCGACGCGCTGGCCGTGGTCAGCGCGGTGTTCGCCCAACCCGACATTCAAGCCGCCGCTCACCGTTTCGCCGCGCTATTTGCCTGAGGATTCGACCATGACCCGCTCCGAACAACTGTTCGCCGAAGCCCAACGCTACATCCCCGGCGGGGTCAATTCCCCGGTTCGCGCCTTTCGCGGCGTCGGCGGCACGCCGATTTTCTTCAAGCGCGGCGAGGGCGCCTGGCTTTACGACGAGGACGACCGCCGCTACCTCGACTATGTCGGTTCCTGGGGACCGATGATCGTCGGCCACGCCCATCCGGCGGTGGTCCATGCGGTTCAGGAAGCCGCCGCCAATGGCCTCAGCTTCGGCGCGCCCACCGCCATCGAAACCATCATGGCCCGCAAGATCCGCGAGATGGTTCCCTCGATGGAGTTAACGCGAATGTGCAACTCCGGCACCGAGGCGACCATGAGCGCCATTCGGCTGGCCCGTGGCTTCACCGGTCGCAATAAAATCGTCAAATTCGAGGGCTGCTATCACGGCCATTCCGATTCGCTGCTGGTCAAGGCCGGCTCCGGGGCGCTGACCCTGGGTGTGCCGACCTCGCCGGGCGTGCCGGCGGCGCTGGCATCCTATACCGTGACCCTGACCTACAACGATCTGCTCCAGGCCCGGCAGGCGTTCGCGAAAATCGGTGAGGAAATTGCCGGGGTCATCGTCGAGCCGGTCGCCGGCAACATGAATTGCATCCCGCCCGCGCCCGGTTTCCTGGAAGGCCTGCGCGCGCTGTGCGATCGATACGGCAGTGTGCTGATCTTCGACGAGGTGATGACAGGATTCCGAGTGGCTCCGGGCGGAGCGCAGGAACTTTACCAAGTGAAGCCGGACCTGACCACGCTGGGCAAGATCATCGGCGGCGGGATGCCGGTCGGCGCGTTCGGCGGCCGGCGGGCGATCATGGAAAGGCTGGCGCCGCTGGGCCCGATCTATCAGGCCGGCACGCTGTCGGGCAATCCGGTGGCGATGGCGGCCGGGCTGGCGACGCTGGATCTGATTTCCACACCCCGTTTTCATGCCGATCTCGCCGCCAAGACCCGACGGTTGTGCGACGGACTGGTCATCGCCGCCCAGGAGACGGGAATACCCCTGACCGCGAACCACGTCGGCGGCATGTTCGGCATTTTCTTCACGGACGAGACCGTGACCACCTACGCCCAAGCCATCGCCTGCGATGTCGAACAATTCAAGGCGTTCTTTCACGGGATGCTGGCCGAGGGCGTCTATCTGGCGCCGTCCGCGTTCGAGGCGGGATTTATGTCGTCGGCGCATACCGAAGAGGACATCGAAGCGACCCTTGCCGCCGCCCGACGGGTGTTCGTCCGCATTTGACCTGGAGGATTCGCCATGTCCCAACTGGCTGAACAATTCATCACCGCCGTCGACTATCTGGCACTGGAACGCACTGCCGAAATCAAGAGCGAGTATCTGAACGGGCGCATCTATGCCATGAGTGGCGCCAGCGAGGAACACAACACGATTGTATTTAATCTGGCGCGGCGCATCGGTAACCAACTCGATAAAAAACCCTGTCGCGGTTATGTCAACGACATGCGGGTCAAGGTCAGCCCCACCGGCCTGTACACCTATCCGGATGTCGTAGTCGTCTGTGGCGAACCCCGATTTGAAGATGCCCAAGTTGATACCCTGCTCAATCCCACGGTCATCATCGAAGTGTTGTCGGATAGCACGGCGGCTTATGACCGGGGCGAAAAATTCGCCCACTACCGCGCGTTGCAATCGTTGAGCGATTATCTGCTGGTCGCTCAGGACCAGCCGCGCATCGAGCACTACCAGCGGCAACCGGATGGGCGCTGGCTCTACTCGGCCACCGACGGTCTCGACGCCCAAGTCGAAATCTCCACCATCGGCTGCGCGTTGTCCCTGGCCGAGGTGTACGAGCGCGTGGTCTTCGCCAAACCCGAACCGACCCCGCCCTGAGTTTTCAACTATAGTTGTGGGGTTACCGTCCTTTTTTAAGGAGGCATCCCATGACCGAGACCACCAAGGCGTCCGCTCCCGACGCCAAGACCGCCGCCGATCTCAACAAGCTGGCCCAGAATTTTTCCAAGATCATCGAACAGAGCCAGCGGGTGTTGCAGGAATACCTCAAGCGCCAGGAACGTAACGATCAGGTTCCGCTGATCGACCCCGCCATCGTCGGCAAATCGTTTCAGGAATTTTTCGATAACTTACTAAAAAATCCAGAAAAGTTGATCGAGGCCCAGATCGGTTTCTGGAAAAACACTCTCGATCTCTGGCAGTCCGCCTCCAAGCGGATGCTCGGCCACGAAACCGAGCCGGTCATCAAGCCGCCGCCCGGCGACAAACGCTTCGCCGACCAGCAATGGGCGGAAAACGCCGTGTTCGATTTCATCAAGCAGTCCTATCTGCTGGCCGCCGACAGCGTGCAGGGACTGGTCCATCAGGTCGAGGGGCTGGACGACAAGACCGCCCGCAAGGTGCAGTTCTATACCCGCCAGTTCGTGGACGCGATGGCGCCCACCAACTTCGTCCACACCAATCCCACCGTGCTCGCGGCCACCCTCGATTCCGGCGGCGACAACCTGGTCAAGGGTTTGCAAAACCTGCTGGCGGATCTGGAACGGGGGCGCGGCCAGTTGCAGATCAAGATGACCGATCTCGAAGCGTTCAAGCCGGGCGAGAACATCGCGGTCACGCCGGGCAAGGTCGTCTTCCAGAACGAGTTGCTGCAACTGATTCAGTACGCTCCCAGCACGCCGACCGTCCATCAACGGCCGTTCCTGTTCGTCTCGCCCTGGATCAACAAGTTTTACATCATGGACATGCGGCCTAAGAACTCCATGGTCAAGTGGATGGTGGATCAGGGCTTCACGGTGTTCATGACCTCCTGGATCAACCCGGACGAGCGGCTGGCGCACAAGAAGTTCGAGGACTACATGCTGGCCATCGTGGAGGGGATGAACGCCATCGAGCAGGCCACCGGCGAGCGCGAGATCAACGCCGCCGGCTATTGCCTGGGCGGCACCATCCTGCTCGCCACGCTGGCCTATCTGGCGGCCAAGAAGGACAAGCGGGTGCAAAGCGCCATCTGCTTCGCCTGCATGACCGATTTCAGCGAACCGGGCGAACTGGAAGTCTTCATCGACGAGGAATTGATCACCCTGCTGGAGAAACAGATGGGCGAGCGGGGTTATCTGGACGGCAGCCAGATGGCCGGCGTATTCAGCATGATGCGCGCCAACGACCTGATCTGGTACTTCGTGGTCAACAATTACCTGCTCGGCAAGGACCCCTACCCCTTCGACCTGCTGTACTGGAATTCCGATTCCACCCGGATGCCGCGGGACATGCACAGCTTCTACATCCGCAACATGTACCAGAAAAACCTGCTGCGCGAGCCGGGTGGCATCACCTTGGCGGGTGTACCTATCGATCTGCGCAAGATCAAGGCGCCGGTCTGCTTCCTGTCGGCCTACGAGGATCACATCGCGCCGTGGAAATCCACCTACGCCGGCACCCAATTGGTCGGCGGCTCGGTGAAATTCGTGCTGAGCGGTTCTGGCCACATCGCCGGAGTCATCAATCCCGCCTCGTCCGACAAGTACGGCTTCTGGCTCAATCCCAAAACCCCGCCGAATCCGGACGACTGGTTCAAGGGCGCGGTCAAGCAGGAGGGCTCCTGGTGGCCGGACTGGCTGGCCTGGCTGCAACCCCATGCCGGCCCGCAAGTACCCGCGCGCACGCCCGGCGACGGCAAGCTGCAACCCATCGAGGACGCGCCGGGTTCTTACGTCAAGATGCGCTACGATCAATAGTGGCGCCGCTGGACGCGCGGCGGTCGGATGCCGCGCGTTCCCCCGCTTTCCCAAAGTTCCGCCGCCCCCGACCTGTCCTTCCAGACCCCTGAAGACCAAAAACGATGACCGAGGCGGAAACCCCGACGGCATTTCCCCACCAGGCGACGGCATATCTCGCCAGCCTGGATGAGGATTGGCAGCGTCATATTGCCGGCATCGGCCCTTGCCAGCTTCGGCTTCGGCAAGCCCGCGAGCCTTACGAAGCCCTGGTGCGCGCCATCGCTTACCAGCAACTTCACGCCAAGGCGGGCGACGCCATCCTGGCCCGGTTGCTGGCGCTGTACCCCGGCGCGGCGTTTCCATCGCCCGAACAATTGCTCGCCACCGAGCCTGCCCAACAACGCGCGTGCGGCTTTTCAGCCACCAAACTCGCCGCCATTCGCGGCATCGCCCAAGCCGCGCTGGACGGAGTGATTCCCACTCGCGTCCAGGCGCTCGCATTGTCCGACGAGGCATTGATCGAACGGCTGACGGTGTTGCGCGGCGTCGGCCGCTGGACGGTGGAAATGCTGCTGATCTTCAGCCTGGGGCGACCGGACGTCCTGCCCGTGGACGATTACGGCGTGCGCGAAGGTTATCGCCGGCTCAAGGGCTGGGCTGCCGCGCCCACTCCCAGGCAACTGGCGGAAATCGGCCAGTCCTGGCGTCCGTACCGCACGGTCGCCGCCTGGTATCTGTGGCAGGTTCCGAAAGGCTAACCACGGAACCCGTTCGCCGCGACCCTATTCACCACTCGCCGGCTGGCGACAAAACCGACCGATCAATCCCCGCAGCAGTCTCAGCGTCGGTTCGATCATCGCCAGCGACAAGAACTCGTCCGGCTGATGCGCGCACTCCACTCCACCGGGACCCAGAATCACCGTCTCCATCCCCAGCGCGTTCAGATACGGCCCCTCGGTGCCAAAACCCACCGCGCCCGCCGCCGTGCCCGTCAGTTCCTCGGTTGCCCGCACGATGGCCGCCGTCGCTGGGGTCTCCATCGCCTCGATGCCCTCGAACAACGGCAAAAAGCTCAGCTTCAGCTCGCTGCTCGCCAGCAACCGGGTCAACCGGCCATGCAGTTCGTCGCGCACTCCGGCCAGCGTCATCCCCGGCAAGGGCCGGATGTCGATGTGCAATTCACAGTCGGCGCAAATCCGGTTCGGATTGTCGCCGCCGTGAATGCGCCCCAGATTGAGCGTCGGCACAGCCACATCGAACAGCGGATTGCGATAGCGCGCCTGCAACTCCGCCCGCCAGCGCAGCAACTCGCCGATGACCCGGTGCATCCCCTCCAGTGCGTTGATTCCCAACGCCGGATTGCTGGAATGGCCCGATTTTCCTTCCAGCCGGATCGCCTCCATTAAAATGCCCTTGTGCAACCGCACCGGCTTCAACCCGGTCGGCTCGCCGATCAAGGCATATCGTCCCAGCGGTCGGCCCGCCGCCGCCAGCGCCCGGGCGCCCGCCATGCTGCTCTCCTCGTCGGCCGTGGCCAAGATCACCAGTGGCTGACGCAGATCGTTGCCCCGCAACTCCGCCGCCGCCGCGATGGCCAAGGCTAGAAACGACTTCATGTCGGCCGCACCCAGTCCGTAAATCCGCCCATCCGCCACCGTCCCACCGAACGGGTCGTGCCGCCAGCGACCGGCGTCGAACGGCACGGTGTCGGTATGGCCGGCCAGCACCAGCCCGCCCGATCCGTGGCCCAGGGTAGCGATCAGATTGGCCTTGTCCGGCTGGCCGGGCAGCGGTTCGATCCGCACCGCGAAACCGGCGTCCTCCAGCCAACCGGCCAGCAGATCGATCACCGGCCGATTGCTCTGGTCGAACGACGGCGACACGCTGCTGACCGAGGGTATCGCGATTAATTGGCGGATCCGATCCAGCAGAGGAAACGAACGTGTCGGCATGAGATTTTCACTGGCGATAACGGTTGGCGCTGCGTGATAATAACAATAATCATCGGTAGCTACCCCCGCGCTTGCGCTGGCCGCGTCTCCAGGCCGTGCTTTCCGCTCCCTTCACCCAGGACCGCCTCCGTTCCATTCTCCTTTGATTGACCATGCCGCGTCTTGCCACCCTGGATGACCTGCCGGCCCTGCTGACCATCGAACAACAATGTTTCAGCACCGACCGTCTGTCGCGCCGCAACTTTCGCCATCTGTTGACGCGGGGTCACGCCACTACCTTGGTGGACGAGGTCGCCGGCGGCATTCGTGGTTATGTACTGCTGTTGTTCTCGCAAGGAACGTCCATGGCCCGGCTCTACTCCATTGCGGTCCACCCCGACTTCGTCCGGCGTGGTATTGGCGACCGGCTGCTGGAAGCCGCCGAGGAAGCCGCGCTGGAACGCGACTGCGTGTCCATGCGGCTGGAAGTGCGCCGCGACAACCCCGCCTCGCTAAGCCTGTTTCGCCGCCACGGCTACCGCCAGTTCAAGGAAGTGCTGGACTACTACGAAGACCACATGGCCGCGCTGCGCTTCGAAAAGCGGTTGGTCCCGCACTTGCGCGCCGATCTGGTCAAGGTGCCCTACTATCGACAGACGCTCGATTTCACCTGCGGTCCGGCGGCGCTGATGATGGCGATGAAGGCGCTGGGTCCGACCCTTGAGCTTGACCGCAAGCTGGAACTGCGACTGTGGCGCGAGGCCACCACCATCTTCATGACCTCCGGCCACGGCGGTTGCGGTCCCTACGGCCTGGCGCTGGCCGCCTACCGGCGCGGTTTTGAGCTGGAGATCCACGTCAACGAGGACGGCGTGTTTCTGGTGGATTCGGTGCGCAGCCTGGAAAAAAAGGAAGTCATGCGGCTGGTGCAGGAAGACTGGATCGAGGAACTGAACCGCCTGCCGGTCTCGCTGCATCGCGGCAGTCTGGGCGTGGACGAGTTGCGGCGCAAGTTCGACACCGGCGGCATCCCGCTGGTGCTGATCAGTTCCTACCGCATCTACGGCGAGCGCTTTCCGCATTGGGTGGTAGTCACCGGTTTCGACGACCACTACATCTACGTTCATGACCCGCTGGTCAACAGCGAAGCCGGCGAGACCCTCAGCGACTCCGTCAACATGCCGATCCCGCACCGGGAATTCCAGCGCATGGCCCGTTATGGCAAGGCCGGGCAAAAAGCCGTGCTGATTCTCTACCGTTCCCACCGCCGGCCGGAACCGGCGGCGCCATCACTGCCTTAACCACTTCTCCACGGCGTCAGGAGCGCCGAGTTCAACCGATGGCCGATCACATCATCCTGGTGGAAAACCCCACCGACTGGAAAGCGCATTTTCCCAACCTGCCCGTCGTCGCCGCCAAGGACTATCTGGCCAAGCCCGAATACTCCTCCACCGGCCGCAACCTGCGCGTGCTCAATCTCTGCCGCAGCTATCGCTATCTGAGCGTCGGCTATTACTGTTCGCTGCTGGCCGAGGCCCGCCGCCACCGGGTCATCCCCAGCGTGCGCACCCTCAACGATCTCAGCCGCAAATCCATCTACAGCCTGGATATCGAGGACCTGGACGACCACGTTCAACAGGTGCTGGGCAAACCCCGGCCCGGCTTTACCGCCACCGCCTTCGAACTAGACATTTGCTTTGGCCAGTGCGCGGCCAAGGAATTGCAGGAACTGGCCCGGCAACTGTTCGACGCCTTCCGTTCCCCATTGCTGCGGGTGGAATTTCGCTTGCAGGGCAAATGGCGCATCGCCACCATCAAGGCCCTGCACCTACATTCGCTGTCGGTCGAGCAGGAAGAGATGTTCATGGGCGCGCTGACGACCTATCTCAGTCGGCGCTGGCGGCAGCCGCGGGCGCGCAGCAACTACCGCTACGATCTGGCGATGCTGCAAAATCCCAAGGAGACCCTGCCGCCATCCAACCCCAAGGCACTGCAACTGTTCATCAAGATCGGCCGTGAATGCGGGGTCAACGTCGAACCGATCGAAAAAAAGGATTACGGCCGACTGGCCGAATTCGATGCCCTGTTCATCCGCGAAACCACCGGTATCGACCACTACACCTACCAGTTCGCCAAGAAGGCGGAAAGCGAGGGCATGGTGGTGATCGACGATCCCGACTCCATCCTCAAATGCACCAACAAGGTCTATCTGGACGAACTGTTGCGCACCCATCGCATCCGCACGCCCAAGACCGTCATCGTGCGCCGCGACAATCTGGAGCGGGTGGACAGCGAGATCGCCTATCCCATCGTGCTGAAGATTCCCGACGGTTCGTTCTCGCGCGGCGTGTTCAAGGTCAACGACCGCGCCGAGTTGGTGGAAAGCGCCGGCAAGTTATTCAAATCGTCCGATCTGGTGCTGGCACAGGAATTTCTCTACACCGAGTTCGACTGGCGGGTGGGGATTCTCAACAAGACGCCGCTATTCGTCTGTCAGTATTTCATGTCCAAGGAGCACTGGCAGATTTACAACCATGAATCCAATCCGGCGCGTGGTGTTCGCGAGGGCGATTCCAAAACCTTTCAAGTCAAGGACGCACCGGAAATCGTGGTCAAGACCGCGCTCAAGGCCGCCGGTCTGATCGGCAACGGGTTCTATGGAGTGGATTTGAAGCAGACCCCCAAGGGCGTGGTGGTGATCGAAATCAACGACAACCCCAACATCGATCATGGCGTCGAGGATACGGTGCTCAAGGAAGAACTGTACCGCACGATCATCGAGGATTTCGTCTGGCGACTGGACCGCAAGCGGGGCAAGTAACCGGCAAAGCGTCGGTGGACTGGCGTCCGCCAGTCGCCGGCTCGCGCGCCATGCTCCACCAGTGAAACTGATTGGATTTCAAAATGAAACCAGCAAGAGCAACTTGATTCGACCCGTCATCCAAAATGGACATCATTTCCTCCCTCTGTTTCCCTTCCTCCCCTTGGTCATGCATTACATCCTATTGATTGAAAAGCATTCTACCGTTCAATACCCTTTACGACAAAACATTTTGGCTTACCCAATCAGGTTGGTCCATTACTTGCCCTCCGGCTTCCCCCGGCCCCAGCTCAGGCCATCCGTTGAGTCAGCGTGCCAATACGCCGCTCAACGAGAAAAGCTCATGGCAGGTCAAAACTCAAACCGAAGGGGAAATGCAAACATGGGTTTCAGATTGTGGCTGATCAATCTTCTTGGTGGGACAGCCGAGCATCAAAACCAGCAAGCCTCGACCCCGCCACCGGTCACCGATCTGGCGGAGGAAGAGGCGGCGGGACTCAATTTTCGCACCGCGATCGAGGCTCACCAAAAATGGAAAACCCGCCTTCAAGCAGTGATCGATAATGACTCTATCGAGGCTCTTTCCGTCGATGCCGTCTCGCGGGATGACCAGTGCGTGCTAGGCAAGTGGATTCATGGAGTGGGCGAGCACCGATTCGGCGACGACGATCAGTTTCAAAAGCTTCGCAAGGATCATGCTGATTTCCACGCATGCGCGGGCATGGTGTTGGCGTTGGCGCAAACCGGAAAGAAAGCCGACGCCCTGGCCTACCTCAAGTCCAACGGTTATCTATACGCCTCGCAGGAGGTAGTGCTGGATCTCGCTCAGATGTACAACCGAGCGTCTGGAACGCGGAGCCAGGAGGTGTCCTGAAAAGATGTCCCCCCTCTCCCGCTGGCGGGCGAGGGGTTCCCACACGGCTTTAAACTTAAGGATCAGGCCGCCTTCTTGGCCCAGGCGCTACACCAACCCTTGGCGGTGACCAGCTTGCCCTGGAAAATCGAGCAGGGACCCGTGGCGTCTCCAGCCTTGCCGGTATACAGGGCGCAATTGGCGCAGGTCGCCGTGGCATCCTTGCGCTCCGTCGCCTGGGTAGCATCGGCCTTGTATTTCATCGCCGCCGCCAATGGATCGGCCTCGCTGATCGGATCGGCGGCGGCAGCGACATTATTCAGCAGGGCGTTGGCAAAGGGCGCGGCAACCAGGCCGATGGCGGTCAGCTTGATGAAACGACGACGGCTGTTGTCGGGGGCATGATTCATCATGATGGTTTCCTCGGTGTTATTGTTAAGGACCGCACACTCGTGCGAATTGGGCTTGCACGAGTGTGGAAATAGTACCATGGAACGTCGGTAGCCGGCTTGACCCAAATCGTCTCGATGATGGGTGCTTGCCGTTTGGTGGCGAATCCGTCACCCTGCTCCGACTGGAAGCGACGACGGTGACAACGACATGCGCCCATTCGGTAGTTCATCGCAATCTCGTTACCGCCGGTGGCGCTGGGCATTGCTGGCCACCCTCGGTTTCCTGGCATTGCTGATTGGGAGCAGCGGTTGGCTTTATCTCCAGCTACACGGCAGTCTGGCGCAACTGGACGGCGCGGCGCCGCTGACCGGCTTGAGCGCCCCGGTCGCCGTCGAGCGTGACTCTTTTGGCATCCCGACGATCCGGGGTGAAAACCGGCTGGACGTCGCTCGCGCCACCGGTTTCGTTCACGCCCAGGAACGGTTTTTTCAGATGGATTTGCTACGGCGGACGGCGGCGGGCGAATTGGCGGCCCTGGTCGGCGCGGCGGCGTTGAATTGGGATCGCGCCCACCGTCCGCACCGCTTCCGCCAGCGTGCCCGCCACGCGCTGGCGACGACACCGCCTGCCGATCAAGCTCTAATCGCCGCCTACGCCGCCGGGGTCAACGCCGGACTTGCCGCCCTGTCGGCCCCACCGTTCGAGTATTTGCTGCTGCGAACCGCGCCCGAACCCTGGCGGCCCGAGGACACGCCGCTGGTGGTCTACGCGATGTATCTGGATTTGCAGGGCCAGCAATGGCTGCGCGAGTCGGCGCGGGGAGTGTTGCGCGACTCCCTGCCACCCGAACTTGCCGCGTTTCTCGCCCCCCCCGGCACCGAGTGGGACGCACCGCTGCAAGGCGAGCCTTTCCCAGCGCCACCGCTGCCCGGTCCCGCTATTTTCGATTTGCGCCGCAATGGTGGAGCGAAGCTGACCCACCGGACGGATACGGGAGTTCGCCCCAATCGGATGGTTCCGGCGGAAGCCGAACCGCCGCGCGGCAGCAACAACTGGGCAGTCGCTGGTCGGTTGACCACCCATGGGGGCGCGCTGCTGGCCAACGACATGCATCTGGCGCTACGTTTGCCCAACATCTGGTACCGAGCCACGTTCGTTTATCCCGACCAGCGCGGCGGCGAGCGGCGCATCCATGGGGTAACGCTGCCCGGCGCGCCGGCCATCGTCGCCGGCAGCAACGGTCACCTCGCTTGGGGTCACACCAACAGCGAGGGAGACTGGGCCGATCTCGTGATTCTGGAACCGGGCGCGGAACCCGGAACCTACCAGACCCCCGCGGGACCACGTCCCTTCACCCGGTTGCAGGAAGTCCTCACGGCCAAGGACGCCCCGCCCGAGCAGTTGGAAATCCTGGAAACCCTCTGGGGACCGGTGGTCGACCGCGATCACCAGGGTCGGCAACGGGCGCTGCGCTGGGTGGCGCACGACGCGCGGGCGGTCAATCTCAACCTGCTGGCGCTGGAAGGGACCGATACGGTGGACGCCGCCCTCGAAATCGTCAATCGGGCCGGGGCGCCGGCCCAGAACGTTCTGTTGGCCGACGCCGACGGCCACATCGCCTGGACCCTGTCCGGTCCGATTCCCCGCCGCTTCGGCCACGAGGGCCGCCTGCCCGCCTCCTGGGCCGACGGCCAGCGCGGCTGGGCGGGCTGGCTGGAGCCCGATGAGTATCCGCGCATCGTCGATCCGCCCAGCGGCCGCTTGTGGACCGCCAACGGTCGGGGGGTCGATGGCGCGTGGCTGAGCGTGCTGGGCGATGGTGGCTATGCGCTGGGCGCCCGCGCCCGACAAATTCGGGATGGCTTGCTGGAGCGCGAGCGGTTCGACGAACGAGGTTTTCTGGCCCTGCAACTCGACGACCGGGCGCTGTTTCTGGCGCGTTGGCGCACACTGCTTCTGGCGACACTGACCCAGGATGCGGTGCGCGCCGACCCGCGCCGGGATGAGTTGCGACGCTATGTGGCCGACTGGGGCGGACGGGCGGCGGTGGATTCCGTCGGCTACCGGGCGGTGCGCGCCTTCCGGCTCCAGGTCTGGGAGCGGGCGTTCACACCGCTGACCGCCGCCTGCCGGCAGACGGATCCGCGCTTCGATTACGATCTGTTCCGACAAAGCGAAGGCCCGCTATGGCAACTGGTCTCCCAACGGCCGCCGCATCTGCTCGACCCGCGCTATGCCGACTGGTCGGCGTTGTTGCTGGACGCAGCGGATGCGACGCGGGCGGAACTGACCGCCGATGGCCGGCCGCTGGCGGCGCACACCTGGGGCGACTACAACCAGATCCACATCCAGCATCCGTTCAGCCGCGCCCTGCCCTGGCTGAGCGGCTGGCTCGATTTGCCCGCGCAAGCGCTGCCGGGCGATCTGTACATGCCGAGGATTCAAACCCTGAGCAGCGGTGCTTCCGAACGGCTGGCGGTGGCGCCGGGGCGGGAAGCGGCTGGCATCCTGCATCTACCCGGCGGCCAGAGCGGCCACCCCCTGTCGCCCTTCTATCGGGCCGGGCATGTCGCCTGGGCCACCGGCGGCCCTTCGCCCTTGCTGCCCGGCCCCACGGCGCATCGGTTGCGGCTTGAACCCCGCGCGCCCTGACCGAATCCCATGGCTTAGCCTCGTCCGCCGTTCGCGCCGCGCTGCCGCCGCGCCTCGAACAGGAAAACCCCCGCCGCCACCGATACGTTCAAACTCTCCATCCCGCCCGCCATCGGAATCCGCGCCAGCCGGTCGCAAACCTCGCGGGTCAGCCGCCGCAGTCCCTTCTCCTCCGCGCCCAGCACGATGACGGTCGGCAGGGTGAAATCGACTTCGTACAGGGTGGCGTCCGCCTCGCCGACCGCGCCGACGATCCACACGCCCTGTTCCTGGAGACCGCGCAGCGCCCGCGCCAGATTGACGACAGGCACGAACGGAACCCTTTCCGCCGCGCCACTGGCCACCTTGCGCACCGTCGCATTCAGGCCGGCGGCGCGGTCGACGGGAGCGATCACCGCTTGCACTCCCGCCGCCGCCGCGCTACGCAGGCAGGCGCCCAGATTGTGCGGGTCCTGCACCCCATCCAGCGCCAACAGCAGCGCCGGCCCGCGCGCCGTCAACAGGGCGGGCAAATCCGCCTCATCGTGGCCGCGCGAACGGATCGCCAGCCGCGCGACCACGCCCTGATGACGCGCGCCGCCGCTCAATCGATCCAGTTCCGCCCGGTCGGCCCAGTGAACCGGTACTTCGTGCCCGGCAGCCTGATCGAGCAGGGATTGCATTCGCCCATCGCGCCGCTGGCGCTCCACCCACAGTCCACACACCTGCTCCGGCTCGTGGCTGAGCGCCGCCGCCACCGCGTGCAGCCCGTGAATCAGTTGCTCGGCCATGGCGCTCATTCCTTCCGGCGCCGGCCACGATTCCAGCGGTTGCGCTGACCACTCTCGCGGCGTTCGTTCTCGACCGGCTCGAAATCGATCTTGCGCTCGTCCAGATCGACCCGAACGACCCGCACCGTCAGCCGGTCGCCCAGCCGGTAGACCTGCCCGGAGCGCTCGCCGTGCAGGCGATGGCCGACCGGATCGAAATGATAGTAATCGTTCCGCAGGGAGGTGACATGCACCAGCCCTTCCACGAACACGCCACGCAATTCCACGAACAACCCGAAGGCGGTCACCGCGGTGATGATGCCGTCGAAAACCTGGCCAACCTTGTCCAGCATGTATTCGCACTTCAGCCATTCCACCGCGTCGCGCACCGCCTCGTCGGCCCGCCGCTCGGTCATCGAACAGTGTTCGCCCAGGCCGATCAGTTCGGCATGGTTATAGGGGAAATCGACCGCCTTGCCGCCGTTCAGCGCATGGCGGATGGCGCGATGCACCTGCAAGTCGGGATAACGGCGAATCGGCGAGGTGAAATGGGCGTAGGCATCGAGCGCAAGCCCGAAATGACCGACATTGCCGGGACTGTAGACGGCCTGCGCCAGCGAGCGCAGCATCACGGTCTGGATCAGATGGGCGTCCGGCCGGTCGCGGACCCGTTCCAGCAGCCGGGTATAGTCCAGCGGCGAGGGTTTGTCGCCGCCGCCCAGTCCCAGCCCCAACTCGCCCAGAAAGGCCCGCAGCTTGTTCAGCCGATCCTCGGTCGGCCCCTCATGAATGCGGTACAGACCCGGCATCTTCTGGCGTTGCAGAAACCGCGCCGCCGCCACGTTGGCGGCGATCATGCACTCTTCGATCAGGCGGTGGGCGTCGTTGCGCTCGGTCGGCAGGATGCGCTCGATCTTGCGCTCGGCGCTGTATTCGATCACCGTCTCCTGGGTGTCGAAATCCATCGCCCCACGCTGCTCCCGAGTAGCCCGCAACAGTCGATACAACTCGTGCAGACGATCCAGATGGGGAACCACCCCGGCGTACTCGGCGCGCACCCGGGGATCATGGTCGGCGACGATGGCCGCCACCGTATCGTAGGTCAGCCGGGCGTGAGAGCGCATCACCGCCTCGGCGAAGCGCGAGCGGATGATGCGACCCTCGGCGTTAAGCGTCATCTCGCAGACCAGACACAACCGATCCACCTCGGGATTGAGCGAACACAAGCCGTTGGACAGCGCCTCGGGCAGCATGGGAATGGCCCGGTCCGGAAAGTAGACCGAGTTACCACGCTTGCGCGCTTCCCGGTCCAGCGCCGTATCCGGCCGCACGTACCAGGACACGTCGGCGATGGCCACCAGCAGCCGCCAGTTGTGACCACGCCGCTCGCAATACACCGCGTCGTCGAAATCGCGGGCGGTGATGCCGTCGATGGTCACCAGCGGCGTGGCCCGCAAATCCCAGCGGCCCTGAAGGGCGGACTCCGGCACGGATTCGCCGTGCTGGCGGGCCTCCACCAGGACCGCCTCCGGCCATTCCACCGGAATGCCGTGGCTGGCGATGGCGATGCGCACCTCCATGCCTGGCGCCATGTGTTCGCCGAGCACTTCCCTGACCCGGCCCAGCGGCCGGCTTTGGGAACTGGGCTGTTCGATCAGTTCGACGATGACGATTTGGCCGGCTTGCGCCGCGTCGCGTCCGTCGGGCGGCACCATGATGTCCTGGTTGATCCGCTTGTTGTCGGGGATGACGAAACAGGCGCCGCGCTCTTCGCAAAATCGGCCCACCACCGTTTCGGTGTTGCGCTCGATGACCTCGACCACCGCGCCCTCGCGCCGACCCCGATAGTCCACGCCGATCACCCGCGCCACCGCCCGGTCACCGTGGAGCAACTTGCGCATCTGGCGGGGGGAGAGGAACAGGCTGTCGCCGCCTTCGTCCGGAATCAGGAAGCCGTGACCCTCGGGATGGCCGATCACCCGACCGGTCACCAGGTTCATCTTGGCGACCGGCCCGTAGCCCTCGCGGCGGTTGCGAATCAGTTGGCCGTCGCGCTCCATCGCCCGCAGGCGGCGGGACAGGGCCTCGATTTCCCAGTCGCTCTCCAGTCGCCACTCGGCGCGGAGTTCCTCCAGCGTGAGCGGCATCCCACGTTCCTCCAAGGTCTGGAGGATGAATTCGCGGCTGGGAATGGTTTCGCCATACTTCTCTCGTTCCCGGGCCAAGAAGGGATCGAGCTGGCGCCAGGAACTACGTTTTTTATGAGTCATCTTGGATCGTTACAGGGGGTTGTGGAAGGAGGTAATAGAGAATCGGTTGACAGTTTGGGGGTCAATCCGTATATTGCGCCGTCGCCGTCGTAGGGCGATTCGATAGCCACCCAGCCGAAGTGGCGGAATTGGTAGACGCGCTAGGTTCAGGTCTTAGTTGGGGTAACCCAGTGGAGGTTCAAGTCCTCTCTTCGGCACCAGATTGAAGGAAAAGCTCGGTTTCGACCGGGCTTTTTCGCGTTTCAGGAGCTTGTCATCGGCGCTGGTCGAAGCCTCGCCGATGTTCCCCCGCCTTCCAGACCCTTATAGCACAGTCCTTGCCGCGATAAGCTGCGCCGAATAAGGAGGTGCGCTCTTGAGCGATACATCGCCGGAAATGGCGGCTCAATGGCGAGAATTGCTCATGCAACGCTCCGGGGCGGAACAGGTGGCCATGGGCGGGGACATGTTCTCCATGGCCCGCCGGATTATAACGGCCAGCTTGGAAGCTCAGGGTTATCGGGGCATGGAATTGAGGAAGCAGATTTTCCCGCGGACCTATGGAACCGATTTTACCCCGGAATCGCTCGACAAAATCTGCCAGGCATTGTTTCAAATCGGGCATTGATAGCGTAGCGCCTATGCCTGCATGGCGATCCGCTGACCCTCAACCCTATCCTCACACATCATAGCCTCGCCCTCGCATGGCTTCCCATGCGCCGGTCCAAAACCGTTGGCCGTGAGATGTCAGATGGTCCGCGAGGATCTTGATGTCCACCTCGGATTGCGGTGCGTACTCATAAGTCACATCCTTTCCGAGACTGACCCCTTTGTAACTGTGCAGCTTCTCTTCAGACCATTTAGGCGTCACATAGTGCATCAGCTCATGATAAATGACTTTCGCCAATAGCATGGGAGACGCTTTTCTGTTCACGTAGACACCCTTGGGATTTTTCTCCAAGGCATCGACCTGAATGAACTCGCCATTCGTACCGGCAATTTCCTCATCACCGACATAGGCTTCGCTGCAAGACTGCCCGCCAGAAGGCTCCGATGTCAATCCACCCGCATCTTTCCGATGGCCGCTTTCGCCAAAATCGGTCCCGATAAAACCATAGTTCGGGGTGGGCACCACATAGACCGCGAGATCCTTGGCAGTGATTGGCGGTATCGTGTAACGATTGCTGACTAACACCGAATCGAATTTGGCGCCTTTATTTTTTGAGTCGTATAGATTGACAACCGGTTTCATCAAGGTTGCAACCTGCGAGCGTAATTCGTTCCAGTTATAATGCAACTTGTATGGATTGAGCAGCCAGATTTGCAAAGCCATATCGCGCTCCAATAAATTCGATTTCGATGGACAGGGCGAGCCACAACTGATAATTCAATATAGCAAACGCCGCGACTGATACCTTCGAATTGCTCGCGCCGCACTACACCGCCCCAGCACCGGCGCCAAGAACCGTCCGGTATGGCTATGGGGATGGGCAGCGATCTCCTCCGGCGTGCCCACCGCCACCACCTCCC
>ERZ761607.1373-NODE-1373-length-30903-cov-29.859505_pt1 | contig 30903 bp, 32 predicted proteins | sample MGYA00511164_ERZ761607 | MGnify/ENA primary metagenome ERZ761607 (study PRJEB28899, sample SAMN02445080) | bioreactor sludge metagenome | biome: EBPR sludge | place: Australia: Brisbane, Thorneside Wastewater Treatment Plant | collected 2011-06-22 ... | reverse complement strand
CTCACCCCGGAATAGCTCGGGACGGAGAGGCTCGGATAGGGCGGGACGTAACAGCCGGCTGGTACGCCGAGGCGATACGCTGATGCGCGGCGGCTATCGCCGCCTTGCACAGCTTCCGCCGCTCAGGGAGGGACGTTCTGCATCCCCTGCAAAACGTCCCTGAGCAGGAAGCCTTGCTTTCTTGAAAGTGCCTCCATCCGGCCGCGTGGTGTGGCCGGGCTTGATGGAGGTACATCCCATGCGACCCGCTCCCTTGCGGCCTGCCGCCGCTGCTGTCGCTGCGCCCGTGCAGCCCCAACGCTATCTGACCAACGACGAAGCCGCCGAGTACCTGCGGCTGTCGCCGCGCACGCTGGAGAAACAGCGCGTGATCGGCGGCGGCCCGAAGTTCCGCAAGTTCGGCCGCCGCGTCATGTACGCGGTGTCCGACCTCGATGCCTGGGCCGACCAGCGCAGCTACGAGGCCACGTCCGACCCGGAATATGCCGAGCGTCACGCGGGCGACTACCGTGATGGCCGCTGATCGTCGGCTCGCCGGTGGCCATCGTCATGTCCAGCCCATCGCTGCCGCCGGGGCAGCGATCACAGCAGCGGGAACAGCTCGACCTGTTCCGCGCGCTGCCGGGCGACGACATGGCGCCGCGCGACAGCCAGGACTTGATGGCCTTTCCGTTCTTCTCGCTGGCGAAGTCGCGGCGCGTCGCGCCGATCGACTTCCGCAGCGGGAACATCACCATCCGCGTGGAAGGCACGGCCGAGCACGGCATCGCCACGATATGGGATGCCGATGTGTTGATTTGGGCGGCCTCGCAGATCGTGGAGGCGCGCGACGCAGGCATTCGCCCGTCGCGCTTGATACACGCCACGCCCTACGAAATCCTGCGCTTCATCGGGCGCGGCACGTCCCTCAACGACTACCAGCGCCTGAAAGCCGCGCTCGACCGGCTGCAATCGACCAGCGTGGCGACTTCCATCCGCGAAACCACCGGGCGGCGTCTGCACCGCTTTTCGTGGGTGAACGAATGGCGCGAGCTGGCCGACGCCAGCGGCACGCCGCTGGGCATCGAGCTGATCCTGCCGGACTGGTTCTATGCCGGCGTGCTCGACGCCGCCCTGGTGCTGACCATCGACCCGGCCTATTTCCGCTTGAAGGGCGGCATCGAACGCTGGCTGTACCGCCTGGTGCGCAAGCACGGCGGGCGGCAGGAACACGGCTGGCAATTCGACTTCCGGCACCTGCACCGCAAGTCCGGCAGCACGGCGCGCTTCTCGGATTTCGCCTACGACCTGCGCGTGCTGGTCGCGCGGCAGTCGCTGCCCGGCTACGTCCTGGGCATCGAGCCGATGCCGGGCGAAAGGCTGGAACTGCTGACCTTCCGGCCCGTGCCGTCCACGGCACGGGGATAACTGCGGGAAAAGGTGTGGACGGCCTCGTGCTATCAGGAGTACCGGGTATCGTGCTATCGGGAGTACGACCCTCGTGCTATCAGGAGTACGAAAACGCCGCAAAGCCAGTAACGGCGAGGGTTTGCGTCCCCTCTAACTTACCTAACTATAAATCTCTAACTTTTAGTAGAAGCGCGCCGTTTCGGTGGACAACCGCGAAACGGCACGGCCAGGCCGGCTTTCCAGCAGGGAGGGCCGCGCCATGATCTTCGCGTTTCTCAACCAGAAAGGCGGCGTCGGCAAGACCACGCTCGCCACCCACATCGCGGGCGAGCTGGCGATGCGCGGCCTGCACGTCATCCTGCTGGATGCCGACCCGCAGGGTTCCTCGCTGGACTGGACGCAGCGCAGAAGCCAGCAAGGCTTGCCACGGCTATTCAGCGCCGTGGGCCTTGCCCGCGAAACGCTGCATCAGGAAGCGCCGGAGCTGGCCCGTCGCGCCGATCACGTCATCATCGACGGCCCGCCACGCATCGCCGCCCTGGCGCGTTCCGCGCTGCTGGCGGCCGAGCGCGTGCTGATTCCCGTGCAGCCCAGCCCGTATGACCTGTGGGCCAGCGCCGAGATGGTGGCGCTGATCCGCGAGGCACAGGTGTTCCGGCCTGCGCTGCGCGCGGCCTTCGTCATCAATCGGCGCGTCAGCACCACCATCATCGGCCGGGAAGCGCGGCAATCGCTGGCCGAACAGCCGCTGCCGGCGCTGCGCAGCGAAGTGCGCCAGCGCATCGTCTTCGCCGACAGCGTGGCCGCTGGCCGGCTCGCCCGCGAGACGGCGCCCGAAAGCGCCGCCGCACGCGAGATCGCCGTGCTCACCGATGAACTGCTGCGGTGGCCCACATGAGCAGCCCGCGCAGCAAGCGCGTCGGCATCGGCGCGCGTCCGCCCGCGAATCCGCACGCCGAGGCGTGGATTCGCCAGGGCGATGCCGATGCGCTCAACAAGGGCGACCTCTACACGGCCCGCCTGACCCTCGACGTGACGCCCGCGATGCGCGCTCGCATCAAGATCGCCGCCTTCGGCCAAGGCGTGACCGTGGCCGATCTGCTGCGCGGACTGCTGGAGCGCGAGTTTCCAGAACACCGCAGGGAGAACACGCCATGACTGCATCCGCTTCGCCTGTCGCTGGCGCGGCAACGGCTGCACCGGCTGCTGCTGCGCCGCCTTCGCTTTCGACGCTTGCCGGCCAGGCTGGCAGCGTGCCGCTGACTCGCGTATCGCTCGCCTACATCGAACCGCGCTTCAAGCTCTACCTGCGTTTCGGCGAACCGGCGCGCACGCTGCGACTCGACCGCTGGCGGCGCTGCGCGGTGTTCCTGCCGCGTGCAATGTTCTGCCGCGTGCGCTGGGAGGCAAACGACTACGGCACGATCCGCTGGCAGCTCATGGTGATGCAAGCCGCCACGCCGCTGGACGACATGCAGCGCATCCCCGGCGTGCGGCCGGGCGCACGCCTGCTGCTGCACGCCGAAGGCGAAAACGCGGTGCGTGCCGTGCTGGAACGCATCGACGGCATCGAAGGGCAAGGCATCGCCGCCATCGACGTGTCGCCCGCGTACTGGCGCACGCTGGGCAACCGTCTGGCGGCCCGCCTGGCGCTGCCCGAATACACCGCCGAGCGGCACGCCGCCTGGCTGGCCGGAAGGGCGCTGCCATGACGACTCAATCCACCACCGCGCGCACGCCCGAAGCCGCGCCGCATCCTCGCTCGCGCCTGCGCGTTCGCATCGTGCTGGCGGGCTTCGCCGCCGTCGGCCTCGCTGCGCTGGCCTGGGCGGCTTTCGTGTCGCCGCTGCCGCGTCTGACCTACAACCCGTCCGACAGCGTGGCGGTCGGCTGGTATCGCATCGAACCGTTCGACCCGCGCACCGCCTCGCTGCCACGTCCGCTGTCCGTGGACAGCATCGTGCTGGTGCCGCTGCCCGACAGGGCCGCCATGCTGGCTGCGCAGCGCGGCTACCTGCCGACGCGCGTTCCGCTGCTCAAACGTGTGGGCGCGGTCGCGCCGCAACACGTTTGCATCGTCGCCGGGCAGGTACGCATCGACGGCGTGCCTGCGGCCGCCGCGCTGCCTGCCGACCGGCTGGGCCGGCCGCTGCCATCCTTGCAGCTTTGCCGCCGCCTCGAACCGGGCGAGCTGTTCCTGTTGAGCGTGACCAATCCGGCGTCGTTCGACAGCCGCTATTTCGGCCCGGTCAGCGCATCAGCCGTGATCGGCGTCGCGCATCCGGTCTGGCTGGAGACACGCCCATGATGGCCGTCGATTCGCTGCACGTTGCCGTGCCTCTCATCGTGCCATCGGGCATGTCGTTCCAGTGGCTGCCGCCGTGTCGTCGCGCGTGCAGCGCGGGCGCATTCGCGCCGCGCCTCGCGCAACATCCGGCGCAGCCGTCCAGCGTGCAGGCGTCTTGCCTCGAACGCGCCCGGCCTGCGGCCATTGGCGCGTTCGCCGGCGGGCTGGCTGCGAGCAGCGCAGCGCCGCCGGGCCGCCGACGCCCGGAGCGTCAGCGAGGGGCAAAGGCGGAAGGCAAGACAAAAGGACGCGGCACCGGGCCGCGTCGAAAGCCAGTCTGCACATGGGGGGAACGCAGCACGGAGCGGCTTCGCCGCCGTGCCGCGTTCGGCGCGGAGGTCGCGCCAATGCAGGCATGTCCGCGTGCTTCGCACGACAGGACACGCCAGAGCTTGCAGGGAGCGCACCCATGACCGACCGCCGCGACGACGATTTCCAGGTGCGCCCCAGCGCCCCGAAGAACCGGGGCAAGGGTCGGGGCCAGAGCTTCGTTTCCAAGGTGCTCAAGCAGGCCGGCAAAGCCAGCAGCGGCAAGTCGACGGTGCGCCGTCCTGGGGCCGCTGGCACCGGCCAACGCCCCGGCTCGCGCCTGGGGCGCGGCCATACGGCGGCGCGCTTCGCCGGGGCGAAGCTGACGCCCATGTCGCGGCGCGTGACCATCAAGACGCTGCTGGTCAATCACCAACGGGCCAGCCCGCAATCGCTCGCCAAGCACCTGCGCTACATCGAGCGCGACGGCGCGGGCCGTGATGGCGAACCGGGCCGGGCCTACGGGCCACAGGCCGACGAAGCCGACCTGGATGCTTTCAAGGAACGCTGCGCCGATGACCGGCACCATTTCCGCTTCATCGTTTCGCCGGAGGACGGGGCTGAACTGGACGACCTGCGCACCTATACCCGCCATCTGGTGAACCGCATGGAAGGCGACCTGGGCACACGGCTGGATTGGGTGGCGGTAGATCACTGGAACACCGACAACCCGCACACCCACCTGATCGTGCGCGGGCGCGACGACACCGGCAAAGACCTCATCATCGCGGGCGACTACATCGCCCACGGCTTCCGCCATCGCGCCGCCGAACTGGCGACCGAGTGGCTGGGGCCGCGCACCGAACTGGAGATCCAGCAGACCTTGGGGCGCGAGGTGGAACAAGAGCGGTGGACGAGCCTGGATCGTACCTTGCAGCGCGAGGCCGGCGAGGATGGCATGGTGCAGATCGAACGCTTCAACGAGCCGAACTTGCAACGCCAGCGCCTGCTGCTGATTGGCCGCCTGCAACGCTTGCAGCGCCTGGGCCTGGCCGACGAGACGCAGCCGGGCTCCTGGGCCATCCATACCGATGCCGAGAAGACCTTGCGCGCCCTGGGCGAGCGCGGCGACATCATCCGCACGATGCAGCGGGCCATGAGCGCCCAGCCGCGCGAGCTGGCGGTGTTCGAGCCAGGCCAAGATGCCGATGGAGGTGGCCGCAGCATCATCGGCCGCGTGGCCGCCAAGGGGCTGGCCGACGAGCTTCACGACCGCGGCTATCTGGTCATCGACGGCGTGGACGGCAAGGCCCACTACGTCGCGTTGAACGCCCGCGACGAGCTGGCGCACTATCCCACGGGCGCGGTGGTGGAGGTGAAGGGTTCGGCCGACGTGCGCGCGGCCGATAAGAACATCGCCGCGCTGGCGAGCGATGGCCTGTACCGCACCGATCATCACCTGGCCATCGAACAGGGCCGGGCCAAGGATGGCCGCGACCCGCAGGAAGTCGTCGCCGCCCACGTCCGGCGGCTGGAAGCCCTGCGCCGGGCCGGCATCGTGGAGCGCGTGGCCGAAGGGCTATGGAAGGTGCCGGACGACCTGGCCGAGCGTGGCCGCCAGTACGACGCGCAGCGCTTGGGCGGCGTGGCTGTGGAGCTGAAATCGCACCTGCCGATCGAGCGGCAGGCCCGCGTGATCGGCGCGACCTGGCTCGACCAGCAACTGATCGGCGGCGGCCGTGGGCTGGGCGACCTGGGCTTTGGTGGCGATGCCAAGCAGGCCATGCAGGAGCGCGCCGATTTCTTGGCCGAACAAGGACTGGCCGAGCGACGCGGGCAGCGTGTGATCCTCGCCCGCAACCTGCTGGGCACGCTGCGCAATCGGGAGCTGGCGCAGGCCGCGAAGGACATTGCGGCGGAAACCGGCCTGGAGCATCGCCCCGTGGCGGACGGGCAGCGCGTTGCCGGCATTTACCGGCGTTCCGTCATGCTCGCCAGCGGGCGCTACGCGATGCTCGACGACGGCATGGGATTCAGCCTGGTGCCGTGGCGGCCGGTGATCGAACAGCGGTTGGGGCAGCAGATCGTTGCGACGGTTCGGGGCAGCGGGACATCCTGGGACATTGGCCGATCACGGGGGATGGGTCTTGCCTGATAAGAGCGGGCACGTCCTGCCCTCCCGAAGGAGGCGCCCGTTACACCCCAAATAAAGCAAGGACTTTCCAATACAACCGTATTCGTATAACATACGAATACGGTTGTATTTTTATTTCAAAGGTTTGTTGTCATGGGTTAGTACTACGTCTTCTGCGGAGGACTTCTAGAAATTGGCTTCACCACGTGCATGCGCTACACGGATGGATTCAGGAATGTTCCCTGGACCTTGGGCTTTCTTGTCTGCATCGCAGCCAGCATGTTCTGCCTGGAGGCGGCCACCAAAACCGTCCCGATCGGTACGGCCTACGCCGTGTGGACCGGCATCGGTGCGCTCGGCACCGTGGTCGTCGGGATGATCTGGTACCACGAACCCGCAAACCTGCTGCGGATGCTTCTACTGGTCACGCTGATCGGCGCAGTCGCGGGTCTGAAACTCACGGCCGGGCACTGAAACGCGAACCCGTGCGCATCCAGCGCACGGCATCCTACGGAGCGACGTATGGGAAGAAAAAAGACAATTGACCGCGATAGGGTGCTGGATGTCGCGGAACTTCTGGTCAGCCAGAAAGGCGCGGCGAGCCTGACGTTCGACTCCATCGCCCAGGCCGCTGGAATTTCCAAGGGTGGAGTGCAGTCGTGCTTCGCCAGCAAGGAAATATTGATCGAATCGCTGTTGATGCGGTGGATCGCGCAGTACGAATCACGCATCTCCGAGCTTCGGGCCGATCAAGCGACGCCGATGAGCGCCGTCGAAGCGCATATCGCCAACACGTTCGGCGAAGATGAGTTGGCTGGCGCCCGGACCGCTGCACTGCTGGCAGCGCTGCTCCAATCCCCGCACCATCTCGGCGGCATCATCGGCTGGTACGAAAAACGCATTCAGGAAATAGAACGCATCCCGGTCGAAGCACGCGGGCGCGCGTTGCTGGGCTTCCTCGCCACGGAAGGGTTCTTTTTTCTCAAGAATTTTGGCCTGGTCAACACAGGCTCCCTGGACGCTGGCGACATCGCCAGAGACATCTTTGAACTGCTTGCCGGCCCGAAGCGAGATTCGGAAAACGGCAAGCATCGAGCCGCAGCAAGCGTGCGCAGAAAAGCGGAAGGTTGAGCATATGCATCGTCTGATCATCGTGGGAGGCGGATTCGCCGGATTGTGGGCCACCCGCAGCCTCAAGTCCGCAGACATACAGATTACGCTGATAGACAGGCGCAACCACCATCTTTTCCAGCCGCTGCTTTATCAGGTCGCCAGCGCGGAGCTGGCCTCTCCCGACATTGCCGTCCCGCTGCGCCACATCCTCAAGAAACAGCGCAACGTCCAAATATGGCTTGGAGAAGTCATCGAGGTGCTCCCTGACAGGAACGTCGTCGTTCTGGATGATGGCCGGGAGCTTGAATACGATTCGCTGCTCATCGCCACCGGCGCAACACACGCCTATTTCGGCAATCCGCAATGGGAGAAGCATGCCCCCGGCATCAAGACACTCGAAGATGCCATGCATCTCAGGAACAAGATATTCGAGGCGTTCGAGTACGCGGAAACCGAACCTGATCCTGAGAAGAAAGCGGCGTGGCTGAATTTCGCCATCGTCGGTGGCGGGCCTACAGGTGTCGAGCTGGCAGGTGCCTTGTCGGACATTGCAAAGCACACGCTGCGGGGAGAATTCCGGTCCATCGACCCAGGCATGGCGACGGTTCGGTTGATCGAGGCCGGCCCGAAAATCCTTGGTGCATTTCCCGACGAACTTTCCTTCGCAGCGGAACTACAACTGCGCCGGTTGGGAGTGGAAGTCGTCAAGAACTGCCGTGTGACCGAAATCAACCAGCATGGCTACAGCCTCAACGGCGCGTTCGTCCCTTGCAGGACCGTCATCTGGGCGGCTGGCGTACAAGCATCACCACTGGGTCGCCGGCTGAACGTGCCGCTTGACCGGGCCGGCCGGGTCAAGGTCGAGAAGAATCTGAGCGTACCGGGCCACGGAAATATCTTCGTGGCCGGCGACCTGGCCAGCATCGAAGTCAACGGGCGGCCCGTGCCGGGCGTGGCGCCCGCGGCCAAACAGATGGGCGCCTACGTCGCGGAGTTGCTGAAGGCGCGGCTCGCGGGACGGCAGGAACCCGTCTTTGACTATCACGACAAAGGCAGCCTCGCCATCATCGGCCGCATGGCAGCCGTCGTCGACGTCGGCAAGTTCAGATTGTCTGGATACATCGCCTGGCTTTTCTGGCTGACGATCCACATATTCTTCCTGATCGGGTTCGGAAACCGGTTCGTCGTGATGCTCAACTGGGGGATCAATTATTGGACCCATCGAAGATTCTCTCGCATCATTCATGAGAATCTGAAGACGGTCAAGAATTCGCCGGCGTTCGACGAACGGTGAACGCCACCCGCGTTTTTGAATGAGTTGGTAATGACAATACTCCAGTTCCTGGCAATTCCTTGGCTGTTCTCGGTCATCTTCCTGTATCTCACCGTCGTGGAAATCAAGAACGACAATCCAAGGGATGCCAAGCTGCTTGGCGTGATATGCGCTCTCGCATTCCTGTGCGCGATCTTCCTGACTGGCATGGTCATAACGGGCGACGTCGGCTTGCACGAGTAGATGGAATTCCAGATCACCTGAAACATGCTAGCGCAGCATACCGATGCCGCAGGATCATGCCGGACGCACTTTCTTCGTTTCGGTATAGCAGACCTGAGAAGTCAAGAAAATGGCTGCGCGAGCGCAGCCATCAACGCAACGCCAAGGTAGCGCGCAAGCGAGGTGCCGACCACGCCGATGCTGGTCCAGACGGCATAGGCAGTGCCGATGCCATTTACGGTGGTTGCTCAGCTAAGGGCCGAGTTTAGAACGCCGTTGCGCTCAAAATATGCATTGCACCGATCAGAAAGGCTATAGACAAGTCCACGCAGACTTGGCGGGAAACGATTCAGTCAACAGTTCGGCCGAATTCCAGAACCGCAGCTTCAATTTCCTCCATTAGCGCACACTCGCCCGTCGCCTTTCGCAAGACCGAAGCGCCGACGATCGCCGCCAAGAGTGTGAGGCGGCGCTCCGAACTCGGCTTTCCCGCGATCAGTTCCACAAGGTGCTCAAGCCCATCGACATAAGCCGCACGGAATGCGCCCTCCTTGGGTGACCGGGCTGCATCCATGGCAAGCGTCGTCATCGGACAATTATGGTCCGACGGTTTTGGTGACAGATAGTATTTTGCGAGTTGCAGTGCGCCCCCGCGCACTACGGGCCGGTCGCCTTCTCGGTGAGCTGTTCACTGAGATTCCACGCGGCAATATTCGGCTTGGACTCTCCGGCGGGATAGGGGGCGCCCGGGATGCACAGCATCGGCTTGTCGCCGGAGCCGACTTCGTCTACATCGGACATGCCGCAATCGCAGACTATGCGTTTGCCAAGAACGTCCTCGCGGACGCAGATTACCGGGCGCCCACGTTGCCGTTGCCTGTCGAGCACTTCATGAGCCAGGGACGCAGTGCCGAGTTCGTGAATTACCTTCGCAGTTACGGCGGATTCATTACCCCCCGCCTGATAAACGCTCGCCCATCGAGATCTCTGTCCGTGATCTGAGTCCTCGTGGAAGAGGATGTGACAGCAGTAGATGAACAGCGTGGCTCCGCCAGTGCAGCGAGAGCGGAGGTTTCGATGGGCAAAATAAGGCGCAACCTTAGTGGGAAGCGAGCTTGAGCGTCACCACGCCGGCGATGATCAGCGCGACGCCGAGGTAGCGTGCAAGCGAGGTTGCATCGCCGTAGAACAGAATGCCTACGGCAAAGGTGCCGACCGCCCCGATGCTGGTCCAGACGGCATAGGCAGTGCCGATGGGGATATTCTTCTGCGCCAGCCACAGCAGGACTCCGCTGATGCCCATGAACATGACCGCCACGGCAATGCCCGTCAGCCGCGTTCCCGGATTCTGCGCCATCTTGAGGCCCACGGGCCAGCCGATCTCAAAAAGCCCGGCACTTATCAGATACAACCAACTCATTTCAATTCTCCAGTAGTGAAAAAAATGACTGCGCCCATTTAGGCCGTCGTCTGGTGTGATGCCGCCACGGCAGAGGACGGCGGGGGAACAAACGCTCCATGAAGAAACAATGTCTCTACAAGGGCAGGCAAGCCCAAACGGGCAATTCGGTCATGCCGCTCCGCTTCGATAAGGCCAATCATCAAGGAGGCCCATGCCTCGGTCAATGAATGAGCGGCAATGTCGATGCGAAAGACGCCCTGCTGTTGTCCTCGCAGGAAAAACGCATCCAATGACGACTCCCACTGTCGCTCGGGGTCGTGCGCCTCGGCGGCCTTCCAGTGGTAAAGGAGGAACGCCGCGAGTTCGCGCTGCTCAAAGTGGGTCGTGTTCAACCGCTTGAACGCTTCCAGCGGCGAGTCCTGATCCAATTTGGCTGCTTTTGCCGCTTCGATAAGGCGATACGCGCCGTGCTGCGCCATCCGCTCAACCAGTTCGTCCCGCGTGCTGCAAAAACGATGAAGCGTGGATTTGCCTATGCCGACGGCTTTGGCAAGCTCTTGAAGGGATGCCCTCGGCTGATCGACAAGCGCGAGCGCCAGCGATGCCAAGAGCCTGTCATTTCCGGTCTCATTCCAGGTAGTCGTCATATCGGCTCTCCTTTGCTCCATGGGGGCCCTGATTTTCGCATTTGGAGCTGAAGTATCCCATTCTGCGCCTGCTGTCACTCACGGCATGATTGTACGGAATCGGCCCTATTGGGTCAATGTTGACCCAATAGGGATTAATCAGTACCATGTGGGTCTTGTTAAGACTACTGGAAGGTTCCAACGATGCCGAAGCATCTGCAAACACGCTGGCGCTCCCTGTCTGCGCTGGTCGCCGTCGTGCTGCTGGTCAGCGGCTGCGGGGATAAACAGGGGGATGCGAACGCCCAGGCCCCCGTGCCGGTGGAAGCCGTCGCGGCCCAACCACAGCCCTTCACGCTCACGGCCGAGCTGCCCGGACGGATCGAGCCGGTGCGGGTGGCGGAAGTCCGCGCGCGGGTGGCCGGCATCGTGCTGCGTCGCACCTTCGAGGAAGGCGCGAACGTCAAGGCTGGAGACGTGCTGTTCCAGATCGACCCGGCACCGTTCAAGGCGGCCTTGTCGCGGGCGCGCGGGGACTTGGCCAAAGCCGAAGCGGCGCTGGTCGAAGCGCGCTCGGTCGTGCGCCGCTATGAACCGCTGGTGCAGATCGAAGCGGTCAGCCGCCAGGATTTCGATGCCGCACAGGCCACGCTGCGCGGCGCCGAAGCCTCACGCCAGTCGGCCGCAGCGGAGGTGGAGACGGCTCAGTTGAATCTGGACTACGCCACGGTGCGCGCCCCCATCTCCGGGCGCATCGGCAGGGCATTGGTCACGGAAGGCGCGCTGGTAGGACAGAACGAAGCGACCCCGCTGGCGACCATCCAGCAACTGGACCCGATCTATGCCGATTTCAAACAGCCGGTCAACGATCTGGTGCGCCTGCGCAAGTCGCTGGCCGATGGAAAGCTCAAACAGGCCGAGGCGAGCAGCCTGCCGATCTCCATCACGGTGGAAGGCAGCGGGGACCAGCGCACCGGCCAGCTCCTGTTCTCCGACGTGACGGTGGATCGCGACACCGGGCAGGTTTCGCTTCGCGGCAGGTTCGCCAACACCGACGGCCTGCTGCTGCCCGGCATGTACGTCAGGGTCCATATCGACCAGGGCGTCGATCCCCAGGCCATTCTCGTGCCGCAGCGCGCGGTCAAACGCAACACGGACGGCAAGGCATACGTTCTCGTGGCCGATGCCCAGGACACCGTGCAAACCCGCACGGTCCAAACCGGCGCGATGCGCGGCTCGCAATGGCAGATCGTGGGCGGCCTTCAGCCCGGCGAACGGGTGATCGTCAGCGCGCCCGGCGCGCTCCAGGCCGGCGCGAAAGTGACCGTGAAAACCGACCAGGCCGCCGCGCCATCCGCAGAGGCCGCCGGTGCGCGCAACTGACCCCGCGCGCCGGCCACTGAGAACAGACCATGTCAAGATTTTTTATTAACCGACCCAACTTTGCCTGGGTGATTGCGATCTTCATCACCCTGGCCGGGCTGTTGGCCATCCCGTCGCTGCCGGTGGCCCAGTACCCCAACGTCGCTCCGCCCCAGATTTCGATCTGGGCCACCTATCCCGGCGCCTCGGCCTCGACGGTGGTGGATTCCGTCACCAGCGTGATCGAGGAAGAACTCAACGGCGCCAAGGGGCTGCTGTACTACGACTCGTCGAACAGCTCCACCGGTATCGCCGAACTCACCGTCACCTTCGCCCCCGGCGTCGATCCGAACATGGCGCAGGTCGATGTGCAGAACCGGCTGAAGAAAGCGGAAGCGCGTCTGCCCCGGTCGGTGCTGACGCAGGGCATCCAGGTCGAACAGGCGACCTCCAACTTTCTGATGATCTACGCCCTGAAGTACAAGGGCGACGATGCCGGCAAGGATGCGGTGCGCCTGTCCGATTACGCCGCGCGCAACATCAACAACGAGATCCGTCGCGTCCCCGGCGTGGGCAAGGTGATGTATTTCGGTACCGAAGCGGCGATGCGGGTGTGGGTCGATCCACAGAAACTGCTGGGCTACGGCCTGTCCGTGGCCGATGTGAATGCCGCCATCACCGCTCAGAACGTGCAGGTTCCGGCCGGCAGCTTCGGCGCGCGTCCCGGCAACGCCGACCAGGAACTGAGCGCGACCATCGCGGTCAAGGGCATGCTCTCCAGCCCGGAGGAATTCGGCCGCATCGTTCTGCGCGCCGACGGCGAAGGCGCGACCGTCAAGCTCTCGGACGTGGCGCGCATCGAGGTCGGATTGCAGGAATACAACTTCGACGCCCTCAACAGCGGCAAGCAGGCGGTGGCCGCGGCCGTCCAGCTCAGCCCAGGGGCCAACGCCTTGCAGACGGCCGAAGCCGTCAAGGCCCGCCTGGCGGAACTCTCGGCGGGATTCCCCGACGACATCGAATACACGGTTCCCTACGACACCTCGCGTTTCGTGGACGTCGCCATCAACAAGGTCGTCCACACGCTGATCGAGGCCGTGGTGCTGGTGTTCCTGGTGATGTTCCTGTTCTTGCAGAACTTCCGCTACACGCTGGTGCCGACCATCGTGGTGCCGGTGTGTCTGGCGGGCACGCTGGCGGTGATGCACGTCCTGGGCTTCTCGGTCAACATGATGACCATGTTCGGCATGGTGCTGGCCATCGGCATCCTGGTGGACGACGCCATCGTGGTGGTCGAAAACGTCGAGCGGCTCATGGCCGAGGAAGGTCTGTCTCCACGCGAGGCCACCATCAAGGCCATGGGCCAGGTATCGGGGGCCATCGTGGGCATCACGCTGGTCCTGGCCGCCGTGTTCTTCCCCCTCGCCTTCATGAGCGGCTCCGTCGGCGTCATCTACAAGCAGTTCTCGCTGTCGCTGGCGGTGTCGATCCTTTTCTCCGGCTTCCTGGCACTGACCTTCACGCCGGCCTTGTGCGCGACGCTGCTCAAGCCGATCCCCAAGGGACACCATGCCGAGAAAAAAGGCTTCTTCGGCTGGTTCAACCGTTCCTTCGAGCGCCTGACCCAGCGCTTCACGCTGCTGAACTCGCAACTGGTGCGCCGCAGCGGCCGCACCATGGTTCTCTACGGGCTGCTGGTGGCCGTGCTCGCGTTCACCTACACCCGTCTGCCCGAAGCGTTCGTGCCGGTCGAGGATCAGGGCTACTACATCGTGGACGTGCAGCTCCCGCCAGGCGCGAGTCATGCACGCACGTCCGCGACGGTCAAAGAGATCGACAAGTACCTGCTCGATCGCAAGCCGACGAACAACAGCCTCATGATCATGGGCTACAGCTTCTCAGGAGCCGGGCAGAACGCCGCGCTGGGCTTTCCGACGCTCAATGACTGGTCCGAGCGCGGCAAAGGCGAATCGGCTTCCGATGAAGTCAATGCCTTCAATGCCCATTTCGGGAGCTATGGCGATGGCACGGTGATGGCCGTGAACCCGCCCCCGGTGGAGGGCCTGGGCAACGCCAGCGGCTTCGTGCTGCGCCTGCAAGATCGCGGCGGCCTGGGCCGTGACGCCCTGGTCGCGGCGCGCAACCAACTGCTGGAGCAGGCCAACAGTTCCCCGGTTCTCGCCTACGCCGTCATGGAGGGGCTGGAAGATGGGCCGCAGTTGCGGCTGAACATCGACCGCGAGAAGGCGCTGGCGCTGGGGGTCGGCTTCGATTCGATCAACACTGCCATCTCCAGCGCGTATGGATCGGCCACGGTCAACGATTTCGCCAACACCGGACGCATGCAGCGCGTGGTGGTACAGGCCGATGGTGCCAAGCGCATGACGCCCGAAAGCGTTCTCCAGCTCTACGTGCCCAACGCCAAGGGCGGCCAGGTGCCCCTGAGCGCCTTCGCCAGCGCCGCCTGGGAAATCGCGCCCGTGCAAGTCTCGCGCTACAACGGATACCCCGCCTTCAAGATTTCCGGCGATGCCGCCCCGGGCCACAGCACCGGCCAGGCCATGGTCGAACTCGAACGCATCATGAAGGAATTGCCAAGCGGCATCGGCTACGAATGGAGTGGCCTGTCCTATCAGGAAAAGGCCGCCGGCGCGCAGGCACCAATGCTGTTCACGCTCGCGATCCTGGTGGTGTTCCTGCTGCTCGTGGCGCTCTATGAGAGCTGGGCCATTCCCGCTTCGGTGATGCTGATCGTGCCGATCGGCGCCCTGGGATCGGTGCTGGCGGTGACGGCCCTGGGTATGTCCAATGACGTGTACTTCAAGGTCGGGCTGGTGACGATCATCGGCCTGGCCGCGAAGAACGCCATCCTGATCGTGGAGTTCGCCAAGAGCCTGCACGAACAGGGTCGATCGCTGGCCGAAGCGGCCATCGAAGCGGCGCGTCTGCGATTCCGGCCCATCTTGATGACCTCGCTGGCCTTCACGCTCGGCGTCGTGCCGCTGGCCTTGGCGACCGGGGCCGGTGCAGCCAGCCAGCATGCGATCGGCATCGCGGTGATCGGCGGCATGGTGATGGCAACGCTCGGTGTGGTTTTCGTCCCCGTGTTTTTCGTCCGGGTCCTGTCGTTGTTCCGCCGCCGCAAGGAGGCCAGCGAAGGAACAGCACCTCGCCAGCAATCGCTCGAAGGAGGCGAGGCATGAAGCAGCGTAAATCTCTGGTGGCCCGATCCACGACGGCCGCCCTGTTGACCCTAGCACTGGCGGGCTGCACGCTCGCGCCGACCTACGAGCGCCCGCCCGCACCGATCCCGAACCACTGGCAAGGCGCGGGGACGGCCCCGGTGAATACGCAGGCCGCAGCGGCGGAACTGGACTGGAATGCGTTCGTCACCGACGACCATCTGCGCCGGCTGATCGAACTGGCGCTCGACAACAACCGGGACCTGCGCCAGAGCCTGCTCAATGTCGAGGCCGCTCGCGCGCAATACCGGGTCCAGCGCGCCGACCGCCTGCCCAGCGTGGGCGTCCAAGGCAGCGGTACGCGCCAGCGGGTGCCGGCCGACCTGACCTACTCGGGCCAGTCGGAAGTGCAGGCCAGTTGGCAGGCAGGCGTGGGAATGACGGCTTTCGAGCTTGATCTGTTCGGCCGGGTGCGCAGCCTGTCGCAAGCCGCGCTGGAGGAATATCTGGCGACCGAGGAAAACGCACGCGCTGCCCGGATCAGCCTGATCGCAGAGGTGATCCAGGCTTACGTCAGCCGCGACGGCGCCCAGCGCCGTCACGTTCTGACGGCGCAGACGCTGCACTCCCGGGAAGCGGCGCTCCAGCTGATTGCGCAGCGCCGGCAGGCCGGCACCGCCACGGCCCTAGACTACCAGGAGGCCGTGGGACTGGTGCAACAGGCCAAGGCGCAGCTCGAACGCACGGACCGTGAAGTGCGTCAGGCGTCCAATGCGCTGGGGCTTCTGGTCGGCGTCGCCGACACAGGCAGCCATCTGCCCCAGGAGCCAGCCACGCGTACGCTTCTGGTCCAGGGCATAGCCGCTGGCGCACCGTCGGATCTGCTCACGAACCGGCCGGAAATTCAGGCCGCCGAACATCTGCTGCGCTCTCGCAATGCCAGCATCGGCGCGGCTCGGGCGGCCTTCTTCCCCAGCGTTTCCCTGACAGGCCTCTTTGGCAGTTCCAGCGCCGAACTGTCGGGGTTGTTCGAGGGCGGCCAGCGGTCCTGGTCCTTCACTCCACAGATTACCCTGCCCATCTTCAATACCGGGCGAAATCAGGCCAACCTCGAACTGGCGACGGTCAGGAAGGACTCCGCGATAGCAGGCTACGAAAAGGCCATCCAAACGGCTTTCAAGGAAACCTCGGATGCCCTGGTGGCGGCCGACACGCTGCGGCGCGAAGAACAGGCACTGAGAGAACTCGCGCAGAGCAGCCAGCAGGCGCTGGTGCTGTCCCAGGCCAGGTACCGGGCCGGCGTGGACGATCACCTGCGCTACCTCGATGCCCAGCGCAATGACTTTGCCAATCAGATTTCACTGATCGAGGTCAGCACACAGCGGCAGTCTTCTCTGACGGACCTTTTCAAATCCCTGGGTGGTCGGTGGAAGGCAGCTCCCGAGAACCAGGCAGCTCTGTCGAACGGTAGCGGCATCTGACCGCCGGGCAAAGGAGGGGGAATCCACATGGAACTTCGACATCTGCGTTGCTTCCTGGCGGTGGCCGAAGAACTCCACTTTGCCCGTGCCGCCGAGAAGCTGCATATTGAACAGTCGCCGCTATCGCGCGCCATCAAGGAACTGGAAGAAGAGTTAGGAGAGCAGCTTTTTGTCCGCACCAGTCGCAGCACTCGACTGACTCGGGCCGGCAAGCTGTTCTTGGATCACGTGCCCCGTGTTTTCCTTGCCATACAGCAGGCCCGCGACAGTGTGAAGGCTGCCGCCAACGGCTTCCATAGCCAACTGCGTATCGCCCTTTCCGACGGCATTACACCGTCGCGGCTGCCAGCACTGCTTGCACTCTGCCGCCAAGAAGAACCCGAAGTCGATTTGCGATTCTTTGAAGTCCCGCTGTCCCAACAAATCAAAGGACTTCATGACGACTTGTACGACGTGGGTTTTGCCCGGTCAGATGAAGTCGGGGAAGGCATTGCCGCTTTGGCCGTATGGAACGATCCCATGATGGTGGCCGTACCGGCACGACATACTTTATTGGCCCACAAGCGCATTCCGTTGGAAGAAGTGCTGCGCTACCCCCTCGTCCTCTGCGACCCGCAGGCTTGCGAAGGTCACGCGCGACAAGTGGAGCGAGTGCTACGCCGCGTGGACATGGAACCGTTGGTAGTGGAGCGGGTGGCGTCCTGCGATTTGATGATGGCGCTTGTTTCCGCTGGTTTCGGGCTCGGGTTGACGGGCTATGCGCATATAGCGGCCAGCCGCGAACAGGGCGTTGTCGCACGACCGCTGGCGGGCCGCTCGCCGATGCTGACGACATATTTGCTGCGCCTGGAGGGCGAGCCTTCAGACGCGCTGACCCATTTCATCGAGCGCGTACAGGCGATCGAATCCCCTGAGGCTAACCGTCCCGCGCCGAATATCGACCCTGACCCCCGGAGGAACCCAAGCCATGACAAAGACGACTCCGCTCCTGCTGGCCGTGCTGCTGTCGGCCTGCGGCCCATCCGAGGCCCCGAAGCAGAAGGACATTCCAACCGTTGAAGAATTGGCCTCTGAGCCCCAACGGTTGAAAGAACTGCGCCGGCAGTGCATCACCGACCGTGCCGCGCTGGGTGACGAGCTATGCCGCAGGGTGGCCGAAGCCACTCGCAAGCGTTTTTATGGCGACGGTAAGGTGCCCTATACGCCCCAGGAGAAGCCGCCAAAATTCTAAACGCGGCATTTTGCCCGCCAAACTTCGATTTTTTGCGTGACACGCCACGATACGCCTGTATTCGCGGCGCTTTTCTCGCGTTTCCTGAAGACTGAAACATCGCTTTTTTCGGCATTTCGATGCCGAAAACGGTCTTTGACCGGCACCGACCCGGCACTGATCCTCGCGCTATGCGGCACGTCCCCGTGCCGCAAGTGGACGAGGAATCAGAGCAGGGGAAATCGGAGGCCAGTCTATGCAAGGTCAGGGCGTGCTGTTCGGGCAGATCGCCGCCGTCTTAGGCATCGTGATCGCCGGCGTGTGGGGTGCCACACAATGGACAGCCGCCGCCCTGGGCTATCAACTACGCCTTGGCTCGCCCTGGTTCGACTTCTTCGGCACGCCGGTCTATCACCCCTGGCGGCTGTTCGAGTGGTGGTTCTTCTTCGACGCCTACGCGCCGCAGGTCTTCGACATCGGCGGGTCCATTGCCGGCGGCAGCGGCTTGCTGGCCGTGGTGGTGGCCATCGCCATGTCGGTGTGGCGCTCGCGCCAGGCCAAGCTGGTCACGACCTACGGTTCAGCGCGCTGGGCCGAAGCGGATGACATTCGCAAAGCCGGGCTGACGCAACCGGCGGGCGTCTTCCTCGGCAAGTACCGCAACGAGTACCTGCGCCACGAAGGCCCGGAACACGTCTTGACCTTCGCGCCTACGCGCTCGGGCAAAGGTGTGGGCCTGGTCGTTCCCACGCTGCTGTCCTGGCCCGCGTCCGCCGTCATCCACGACATCAAAGGCGAGAACTGGCAGATCACCGCAGGCTGGCGCTCGCGCTTCTCGCATTGCCTGCTGTTCAACCCGACTGATGCGAAGTCGGCAGCCTACAACCCGCTGCTGGAAGTCCGGCGCGGCGCGCATGAAGTGCGCGACGTACAGAACATTGCCGACATTCTGGTCGATCCCGAAGGGGCGTTGGAGAAGCGCAACCATTGGGAAAAGACCTCGCACGCGCTGTTGGTCGGGGCCATCTTGCATGTGCTCTATGCGGGCGAAGACAAGACGCTGCGCGGCGTCGCCAATTTCCTGTCTGACCCGGCCAGCCCGTTCGAGCTGACCTTGCACCGGATGATGACGACGAAGCACCTGGGCGGCGCACCGCACCCGGTTGTCGCATCCGCCGCCCGCGAAGTGCTCAACAAGTCTGACAACGAGCGTTCGGGCGTGTTGAGCACCGCCATGTCGTTCCTCGGCCTGTACCGCGACCCCACGGTGGCCGAAGTCACCTCGCGCTGCGACTGGCGCATCGCCGACCTGATCGCATCCGAGCACCCCGTCTCGCTGTATCTGGTGGTGCCGCCGTCGGACATTTCGCGCACCAAACCGCTCATTCGCCTGATCCTCAACCAGATCGGCCGGCGGCTCACTGAATCGCTCGACGGGAGCGACGGCATCGAGCGCCGACACAAGCTGCTGCTGATGCTCGACGAGTTCCCGGCGCTGGGCCGGCTCGATTTCTTCGAGACGGCGCTTGCCTTCATGGCGGGCTACGGCATCCGCAGCTTCCTCATCGCGCAGTCGCTCAACCAGATCGACAAGGCGTATGGGCAGAACCATTCCATCCTCGACAACTGCCACGTCCGCGTGACGTTCGCCACCAACGACGAACGCACGGCCAAACGGATCTCCGAAACGCTGGGCACCGCCACCGAACTGCGCGCGCAGCGCAACTACGCGGGCCACCGGCTTGCGCCGTGGCTTGGGCACCTGATGGTGTCGCGGCAGGAAACCGCACGGCCGCTGCTGACACCGGGCGAGGTGATGCAGCTTCCAACCGATGAGGCCGTGGTGATGGTGTCCAGCGTGGCGCCGATCAAGGCGAACAAGCTCCGCTACTACGCCGACGCGAATTTCAAGAGCCGTGTATTGCCGCCGCCCGCGCTCGCGGCCGGGCAATACGCCGACGCGCCGCCTGCGCGCCCTGACGACTGGAGCGGCCTGGCGATCCCAGCCGTGCCAACGGCCCCGGCTACGGGCCTGTCCAGCGATGACGCAGGCACCGCCGATGACGGCGGCCCGCGTCGCCAGCCGGAGCTATCCGAAGTCGCGGAATACAGCCCCGAACCACAGCCCGCAGGCACCGACCTGGCGCTGCTCGATGACGACGACGACCTGCCGTTGCCGCTCCCCCGCCAGTTCGATCCGGCCATGCAGCGCACGGCCCGGCTGGCTTCCCTCGACCCCAACGACGGAATCGACCTATGAGCCAATACCGCCTCAATCTGTTCATCCAGCCCGAGCACGCCAAGCGTCTCGAAGAACTGGCCGCCAAGAAAGGCGTGTCCAAGTCGTCCATCGTCGCGGCGGCGCTCGCATCGTGGCTGTCGCCCGATGCCGGCGACCAGCGCGAGGCGGCCATAGCCAAGCGGCTCGATCGCCTGTCGCGCCAGGCCGAGCGCATGGAGCGCGACCAGAACATCCAGATCGAAACGCTGGCGCTGTTCATCCGCTACTTCCTGACTGTCAGCATGCCGGTTCCCGAAGCCCATCAGGACGCGGCTCGCGCCCAGGGTAAGGCACGTTTCGAGCAATTCGTGGAGCAGCTTGGCCGACACCTGCTGCGCGGCCGAAGCCTGGTGCGCGACGTGGTGGAAGAACTGCACCCCGACCCGGTGCGGATGGACGATGCGGCGGCGGTGGCTGAAGCGCAGGAGCGTGCCTCATGAGTGCCGTTCCGCAGCCCTCGCCCGAACGCTCATCCGCCGCGGCCTCGCTGGATCGCCGAATCCAGATGCTGCGCACGGCTATGGGGCCGGTCATCGCCGCCGCGCTGGCCGACCCCGACGTGGTGGAAATCATGCTCAACCCCGACCGCACCCTATGGGTGGATCGGCTGTCGTCGGGCCGCACGCCGCTGGGCGTGGAGCTGTCCGAAGCGGATGGCGAACGCATCATCCGCCTGGTGGCCGCGCACGTCGGCGCGGAAGTGCATCGCGGGCGGCCGCTGCTGACCGCCGAGCTGCCCGAAACCGGTGAGCGGTTCGAGGGCATCTTGCCGCCGGCTGCGCCTGGCCCGGCCTTCGCGCTGCGCAAGCGCGCCGTGAGCATCATCGGCTTGGATCGCTATGTGGCCGACGGCATCCTGACCACAGGCCAGGCGGACTTCCTGCGCCGCGCGGTGCGCGAGCGCCAGAACATCCTGATCGCCGGGGCGACGAGCAGCGGCAAGACCACGCTCGCCAATGCCTTGCTTGCGGAAATCGCCGCCACCGGCGATCGCGTGCTGGTGCTCGAAGACACCATCGAGCTGCAATGCGCCTCCCGCGACCATGTGCCGCTGCGCACCCGCGCTGGCGTCGTGTCCATGACCGAGCTGGTGCGGGCCACGATGCGCCTGCGGCCCGACCGCGTGATCGTCGGCGAGGTACGCGGCGGCGAAGCCCTGGACTTGGTGAAGGTGTGGGGCACCGGCCACCCCGGCGGCATCGCCACCATCCACGCCGGTTCCGCGCTGGGCGCGCTGCTGCGCCTCGAACAGTTGATTCTCGAAGTGGCGGTGAACCCGCCGCGTGCGCTGATCGCCGAGGCGGTCAACGTCGTCATCCACATCGCCGGACGCGGCCGCAAGCGCCGCGTCGAAAGCATCGCCCGTGTCGTCGGCTTCGACGGCGTGGGCTACCGCCTGGCGGATGCGCTGGAAACGCCGTTTCCCGAGCTGATGCCGGTTCCTCTCGCAGCCGATGCCGCTGCGCCTTCCTTGTCCCCTGACCAACCTGGAGAACTGCTATGACGCAGATGCACATTCCTGCTTCCCGTATTTCCGTAAATCCGGTTTCGACCATCGCACGCCTACGGCGGCTGGTCGGCCCCGCGCACCACGGCCTGCTGCTGGCCGCCGTCATGCTGATGACGGCGGGCACGGCGAAGGCATCCGGTTCCTCGATGCCGTGGGAAGGCCCGCTGCAATCCATTCTGGAGTCGATTCAAGGGCCGGTGGCGCGCATCGTCGCAGTCATCATCATCATCGCCACGGGCCTCGCGCTGGCCTTCGGCGACACGTCGGGCGGCTTCCGCAAGCTGATCCAGATTGTGTTCGGCCTGTCCATCGCGTTCGCGGCTTCGAGCTTCTTCCTGTCGTTCTTCAGCTTCTCCGGCGGGGCGGTTGTATGAGCGGCCCGGACAGCTTCGCGGCCGGCTTCGAGGTGCCGCTACATCGCTCGCTCACCGAGCCGATCCTCATGGGCGGTGCGCCGCGTACCGTGGCAATCGCCAACGGCACGCTGGCCGCCGCAGTCGGGCTGGGCCTGCAACTCTGGATTCCCGGTGTCGTGCTCTGGATCGTCGGTCACTCGCTGGCCGTGTGGGGCGCGCGTGTCGATCCGCAGTTCATGCAGGTCTTCGCCCGGCACATCAAGCACAAGCCGCTGCTGGACGTGTAGGGAGACGCCGACATGCTGAACCTTGCAGAGTACCGCCAGCGGCCCGCGCTGCTGGCCGACTGGCTGCCCTGGGCCGGGCTGGTCGCGCCGGGTGTCGTCTTGAACAAGGATGGCAGCTTTCAGCGCACAGCCCGTTTCCGTGGCCCCGACCTCGACAGCGCCACGCAAGGCGAGCTGATTGCCACCACGGCGCGGCTGAACAACGCGCTGCGCCGGCTGGGTTCGGGCTGGGCGCTGTTCGTGGAAGCAGAACGCCAACCGGCAGCGGACTATCCGCATTCCGACTTCCCTGAACCGCTGTCTTGGCTGGTGGACGAGGAACGCCGCGCCGCCTTCGAGGAATCGGGCAACCACTTCGAGAGTGCCTATCACCTGACGCTGGCCTACCTGCCGCCCGAGGAATCCCGCGCCCGTGCGGCCAAGCTGCTGTACGAGCACGCGCCGGGCGATGGTGTGGACTGGCGCGGGCGGCTCGATGCCTTCGTGGCGGAAACGGATCGCGTCTTTGACCTGCTCGACGGCGTGATGCCGGAAATCGGCTGGCTCGATGACGCGCAGACGCTGACCTACCTACACGCCACGGTTTCGACGCGGCGCTACCGCGTGGGCGTGCCAGAAGTGCCGTTTCACATCGACGCGCTGCTGGCCGATTCCGTCCTGGTCGGCGGCCTTGCGCCCATGCTGGGCGACCAGCACCTGCGCGTGGTGTCGGTGCGGGGCTTCCCGACCTCGACCTGGCCGGGTCTGCTGGACGACCTCAACCGCCTGGGCTTTGCCTATCGCTGGTCAACCCGGTTCCTCTGCCTAGACAAAGCCGAGGCGGAAAAGGAACTGGGCCGCCTGCGCCGCCAATGGTTTGCGAAACGGAAGAACGTCATCGCGCTGCTGCGCGAAACGATCTTCCAGCAGGAAAGCCCGCTGGTCGATACCGACGCCAGCAACAAGGCGGCCGACGCCGATGCCGCCCTGCAGGAGTTGGGCAGCGATCAAGTCGCCTTCGGCTATCTGACGGCGACCGTCACCGTCACGGACGAGGACGCCGCCGTCGCAGACGAGAAGCTGCGCATGGTGGAGCGCGTCATCCAGGGCCGGGGCTTCGTCACCATCCCCGAAACGCTCAACGCCGTGGATGCGTGGCTGTCGTCCATTCCGGGCAACGCCTACGCCAACGTGCGCCAGCCCATCGTCTCGACGCTGAACCTGGCGCACATGATGCCGGTGTCCGCCGTGTGGGCCGGGCCGGAGAAGAACGCCCATCTCGACGGGCCGCCGCTGATCGTCACGCGCACCGATGGCGCGACGCCGTTCCGGCTGGTGACGCACATCGGCGACGTGGGGCACACGATGATCGTCGGCCCGACCGGCATGGGCAAGTCGGTCTTGGTCGCCATGATGGCAATGCAGTTCCGCCGCTATCCCGGCTCGCGCGTCTTTGTCTTTGACGTAGGGCGCTCGATACGCGCCGCTACCTTGGGCCTGGGTGGCGAGCACTACGACCTCAGTGCTGATGGCGAGATTGCCTTTCAGCCGCTCGCCCGCATCGACCGCGAGGGCTACCGCACCTGGGCCGCCGAATGGATCGAAGGCCGACTGCTGCACGAAGGCGTGACCGTCGGCCCTGATGAGAAAGCCGCCATCTGGTCGGCGCTCGGCAGCCTGGCCGGTGCGCCCGTGGAGCAGCGCACGCTGACCGGCCTGTCCGTCCTGCTGCAATCGAACGTGATGCGCCAGGCGCTCGCGCCCTATGTGCTCGGCGGCGCGCACGGCAAGTTGCTGGATGCCGACGACGACCGCCTGGGTAGCGCGGATGTGCAGTGCTTCGAGATGGAAGAACTCATGCACAGCAAGGCCGCCGTGCTGGCCGTTCTGAACTACCTCTTTGCCCGCCTGGAAGAACGATTCGATGGCTCGCCAACGATGCTTTTTCTTGGAGAGGCGTGGGTCTTCTTAGACGATCCCATATTCGCGGCCCGGCTTCGGCAGTGGCTCAAGACCTTGCGGAAAAAGCAGGTTTCCGTCGTCTTCGATACGCAGTCGCTCGCAGACGTCAAAGAGTCATCTATCGCACCGGCGGTCATCGAAAGCTGCGCGAGCAGAATTTTTCTCCCCAACCCGCAGGCCACCGAACCGCAGATTCGCACGATCTATGAAGGCTTCGGGCTGAACTCGCGGCAAATCGAAATCGTCGCCACCGCGCAGCCCAAGCGCGATTACTACTACCAATCGCGCCTCGGCAATCGGCTGTTCGACCTCGACCTGGGGCCGGCCGCGCTCGCCTTCGCGGGCGCATCCACACCGCAAGACCAACGCGACATCGACCGCGTGCTGATGCAGGCCGGTGCGCCTGGCTTCGCCGGCGCGTGGCTGCGCCATCGCGGCCTCGATTGGGCCGCCGACCTGCTGCCGTCCGCGCCGGCTGCGGCTTCTTTCCTTTCCCAACCACGACAGGAGAACCTGCCATGAAGACCCGTGTGCTTTCCGTTTCGCTCGCCGCCGCGCTGGCCGGCTCGCTGATGCTCGCCCAGCCGGCGGCGGCACTCACCTTCGTTGATCCCGTCAACTTGGTGCAGAACACGCTGACTGCCATCCGCACGCTGGAACAGATCAACAATCAGATCAACCAGCTTCAGAACGAAGCGCAGATGTTGATGAACCAGGCGCGCAACCTGGCGAATCTTGACTTCAACATCGTCAACCGCCTGCGCTCCACGCTCGCCACGACCGAACGCCTGATTGCCGAGGCGCAGGGACTGGCCTACGACGTGCAGAACATGGATCGGGAATTTGCCCGGCTGTACCCGGAGCAGTACGCGGCCACCATCAGCGGCGACCGCATGGCGCAGGACGCACGCGAACGCTGGAAGAACACGCTCGACGGCCTGCACACCGCGATGCGGATGCAAGCGCAGGTGTCGCAGAACCTAGCGCAAGACGAAAGCGCGCTGGCCGATCTCGTGAGCCAGAGCCAGTCCGCCACCGGCGCCTTGCAGGCCGCGCAGGCGACCAACCAGCTTCTCGCCTTGCAGGCCAAGCAGTCCATCCAGGCGCAGCAGCTCCAGATCACGCAAGACCGGGCGGCCTCGCTGGAACTGGCGCGGCAGGCGGCGGCCACCGAGCGTGCCCGCGAAGTGCGGCGGCGCTTCCTCGGCACCGGCACGCCGTACACGCCGCAGTCCATCAACTTCTACAACAACTGACGGGAGGCGGCATGCGATGCGTTCCTGTCCTGCTGGCCGTGCTGCTGACCGCGTGCGGCCAGCAGCCGGCCGAAGACCTGGCCGCGACCTTGGCCGCCGACCCCGTGCGGCTCAAGGCGCTGCGCGCCCAATGCGCAACCGACCGGCAAGCCGCAGGCGAAGACGCCTGCCGCGCCGCCGCCGAAGCCTTCCGGCGGCGGTTCTTTGCCGGCCAAACCGGGCCGGACGAATACCGGACGCTGGCCGAACTGCCGCCGATTCCGCCCAGCTTCGACACGCCCGACGACGACGCGCAGGAAGGTGACGCGCCGCCGGCCGCGCCGGAGGACACGCCATGAATGACGTGACCATCATCGACAAATTCCTCGATACCTTCTCGCGTTACATCGACTCGGGTTTCGGGCTGCTGCAAGGCGAAGTCGCGTTCCTGACGGCCACGCTGATCGTCATCGACATGACCATCGCCGGCCTGTATTGGGCTATGAGCCATGCCACCGGCCAGGGCGAGGACGTGATCGCCAAGCTGCTGCGCAAGGTGCTCTACGTCGGCGCTTTCGCCTACATCATCGGCAACTTCAACTGGCTGTCGGGCATCGTGTTCCGGTCATTCGCCGGTTTGGGCATCACCGCCACCGGTTCGGCCATCACGATGGAGAACTTCTTGCAGCCGGGCCGGCTGGCCAAGACCGGCATCGACGCGGCTGCGCCGATCCTCGACCAGATCGGCGACATGGCGGGCTTCCCCGAAGTGTTCGTGAATCTCGACCCCATCGTGGTGCTGTTCCTTGCCTGGCTGGTGGTGATCCTCTGCTTTTTCGTGCTGGCGGTACAGCTTTTCATCACGCTGATCGAGTTCAAGCTGACCACGCTCGCCGGCTTCGTCTTGATCCCGTTCGCACTCTGGAACAAGACGAGCTTCCTTGCGGAAAAGGTGCTCGGCAACGTGGTGTCGTCGGGCATCAAGGTCTTGGTGCTGGCCGTCATCGTCGGCATTGGTTCGGGACTGTTCGCGGAGTTTCAGGTTCATCCCGACGAGCCTTCCATCGACCACGCGATGGTCGTGATGCTGGCCTCGCTCGCGCTGCTGGCGCTCGGCATCTTCGGCCCCGGCATCGCCACAGGCCTCGTGTCCGGTGCGCCGCAGCTTGGCGCGGGCGCGATGGCAGGTGCTGCCGTCGGCGCGGTCGGCACGGGCGTCGCCATCGGTGCCGCTGCGACTGGCGTGGGCGGTGCCGTCATGGCGGGCGCACGCATGGCCCCGGCCGCCGCCAAGCTGGCCGGCAGCGGCGCACGCGCCGCTACGTCGGCGGCCAGCAGCGCCAAGTCCGCATTCCAGGCCGGTTCTGCCGCTGCGGGCGGCGGGGCCAAGGGCGCTGCTGCGGGCCTAGGCAACGTCGCCAAGACCGGCGCGCAGGCGGCAGGCCGCCGAGCTGCGTCCGGCGCTTCCGCTGCCGGCCAGAAGATGGCCGATTCCTTCCGGGCTGGCTGGAACGGCGCGGATGCCGGCGCTGCCGGCTCCGGCCAGGCCGCCGCAGGCGAAGGCGTGGACAGCGCCGCCAGCGCGCCGAAGCAGGAGCAACCCGCCTGGGCCAAGCGGATGCACCGCCGCCAGCAGATCACCCATGCCGCGACCACCGCCGCCCACACGCTGCGCGGGGGCGACGGCGGCGGCTCGGGGCAAGGCCCGAGCCTGCGTGATTCCGATTCATAAGGAGAGAAAACCATGCGATTCAAACGCCCGCAGGTGCGCTATGCCGATACGCCGCAGCCTGCCACCCCGTACCAATCCGCCGCGCAGGTGTGGGACGACCGCGTCGGCTCGGCCCGCGTGCAGGCGAAGAACTGGCGGCTGATGGCCTTCGGCTGCCTCACGCTCGCACTGCTGATGGCTGGCGGCCTGGTGTGGCGCTCGGCGCAATCCATCGTCACGCCTTATGTCATCGAGGTCGATCAGTCGGGGCAGGTGCGCGCCATCGGCGAAGCCGCCACGCCGTACCGGCCCACCGATGCGCAGATCGCGCACCACCTGGCGCGCTTCGTGACGCTGGTGCGCTCGCTATCCATCGACCCCATCGTGGTGCGGCAGAACTGGCTGGATGCCTACGACTACACCACCGACAAGGGTGCGGCGGTGCTCAACGACTACGCCAGCAAGAACGACCCATTCGCCCGCATAGGCAAGGAGTCGGTGACGGTGCAGATCACCAGCGTGACCCGCGCCAGCGACACGTCTTTCAACGTGCGCTGGACGGAACAGCGGTTCGTCAACGGTGCCCCCGCTGGCACCGAGCGGTGGAACGCCGTGCTTTCCACCGTCCTGCAAACCCCGCGCACCGAACAGCGCCTGCGCAAGAACCCGCTGGGTATCTACGTCAATGGCCTGTCGTGGAGCCGCGAACTGGATTCTTCCGAAGGAGCCAAGCCATGAATGCACTTTTCCGTAAATCCGTTTTTCCGTTGATCCTGCTGGCCCTCGCGGGCTGCGCCTCGCAGGGTAAGCCGCCGCCATCCATCTCCCTTGATGAGCCGGTGCAGGCGCAGCCGCTGCCGGAGCCGCCGAAGCCGGTAGAGGTCATCACCGTTCCCGAACCGCTGGCGCTGCCGGATCAGTTGAAGCCGCTGCCGGGTACGGACGGGGTCAAGTCCGTACCGGAATCGGCCGACGAAACCGTGCGCGTGTCGAAGGCAAATGCCGAGGCGCGCATCGCGCCGACCCGTGAGGGCTACGTCAATGCGATTCAGGTATGGCCCTTCACGGACGGCGCGCTCTATCAGGTCTATGCCGCTCCAGGGCGTGTGACCGTGGTTTCGCTCCAGCCCGGCGAGGAACTGGTGACGGTGGCCGCTGGCGATACCGTGCGCTGGATTGTGGGCGACACGTCCAGCGGCAGCGGCGATGCGCTGCGCGTCAATGTGCTGGTCAAGCCCATTCGCTCGGGCCTGAAAACCAATCTGGTCATCACCACCAGCCGCCGGACGTACCTGCTGGAGCTGACCTCGACCGAGCGTGCATGGATGGCTTCGGTGTCCTGGGACTATCCGAAAGACCGGATGCTGGCCTTGCAGCGCCAGGCGCAGGCGGCCAGCGCCGCCGCGCCGGTCGATACCGGCCTGTCGCTGGAGAAGATCCGTTTCCGCTACGCGGTGTTGGGCAGCAACCCGCCGTGGAAGCCGCTGCGCGCCTTCGATGACGGCGAGAAGGTCTATATCCAGTTCCCGCCCGGTATCGCGCAAGGCGAGCTGCCGCCTTTGTTTGTCATCGGCGCGCAGGGCGACGGGCAACTGGTGAACTACCGATTCCGCTCGCCGTACTACATCGTCGATCGGCTGTTCGGCGCAGCCGAACTGCGCCTGGGCGGTGATGGCGGCGACGTGGTGCGTATAGAGCGCACGGACGGCGTGGCGCGGAGGAACTGACCATGAGCCAGGAAGACACTCCCGACCTCGCCACGCCACAGGCGGGCAAGGTTGCGCCCGAGGCGGTGGCGCTGCGCGCCCAGCCGCGCCCGGTTACGCGCCTGAACCGGCGCACGCTGGCCATCCTCGCCGGCACCCTGTCGGTCGCCGTGCTCGGCGCGCTGATGTGGTCGCTGCAACCGCAGCGGCGCGGCGCAGGCGAGCAGACCGAGCTTTACAACGTCGATCGTGTCTCGAAGTCGGAAGGACTGGACGCGCTGCCGGCCGACTACTCGAAGCTGCCGCCCCCTTTGCCGGCATCGGTGCCGGAGCTGGGGCCGCCGCTGCCGGGCGATCTTGGCCCGGCCATCGTGAAGTCGCAGCAGCCGGTGACGGCCGCCTATGCGGCCCCCGGCCACGACCCGAACGACGCGCTACGCAAGGAAGCCGAATCGGCGGCGGCCTCGTCGGTGTTCTTCCGCTCGGGTTCGCAGAAGGCCGCGCCGGTCGCGCAAACGCAGGTGGCCGCCGCGCCGGGCTTTGCTGCCAGTGCGGCCTTCGACCCGCTGGCCGCTGGCCCGGCCTCGACGGCGGCCCAGCCTGCCGACCCCACCGCCGTGCAGAACCGGCAAGACCAGAAAGAGGCTTTCCAGAAAGCCGGAACCAAGGAAACCCGCAATTCCGGCAACCTGACCCTGCCGGCTTCGCCGTATCAGGTCATGGCTGGAACCGTGGTCGCAGGTGCTTTGGTGACAGGCATCAAGTCCGATCTGCCGGGCGATGTGATCGCCACGGTGACGGAGCCGGTCTATGACACGGCTACCGGGCGCTTCCTGCTGATTCCGCAAGGGTCGCGCATCCTGGGCAAGTACAACAGCCAGGTCAGCTACGGGCAGAGCCGCGTGCAGGTGGTGTGGAACCGGATCATTCTGCCTGACACGTCTTCGCTCACGCTCGATAACCTGGCCGGCACCGACCCGGCCGGTTATGCCGGACTGGAAGATGACGTGGATTGGCATTGGGGTCGCATCTTCGCTGGCGCGGCGCTGACGACACTGCTGGGCGTGGGCGCCGAGCTGGCTGCGCCGGAGAACCGGCAGGACGGTAATCGCATCATCATCGCCGGGCGCGACAGCGCGCAGGACAGCATCAACCAGGTCGGCCAGGAGATGACCCGGCGCAACCTCAACATCCAGCCCACCTTGACGGAGCGCCCCGGCCTGCCGGTTCGCATCATCGTCAACCGCGATCTGGTGCTGCGGCCCTACCAGCCGCTTTTCTTCAACAGGGGGACTTCACGATGACGACGCGCAAGCTGCGGCTCGGGCCGCTGCCGAAAACGGAATCCACGAAGCTGACATTTGCTTGCCCGGCCAGCCTGAAAGCCGACCTCGACCGCTACGCTGCGCTGCACGCGCAGACCTACGGCGAGGCGGTCGATGCCACGGTGCTGATTCCGCACATGCTGGAAGCCTTCATGGCCGGGGATCGGGGATTCAGGAAGGGAGGCGCGGGCAAGGCCGCGCCGCCGAAGCCAAGCTGATGATGCCGGTTTCCCGTGGTATCCATCCCTCGAACGCGCAGCCCAAGGCTGCGCGTTCTTCGTTCTGGAGGGTGGCGGCGTTGTGGGCTATGATGGTGAAACGCGGCCGCCGTCTGCTGGCAATCGTCCCCGATGCAGCACGCTCCGGCTTTCTACCGCGACGCTCTTATGTGGCTCCTAGCCCACAACGCCGCAGCCCCGCAAAGCGGCCCGAAGTAGAGCTAAACCCGCGCCCCATATAGACTTCCGGCCATCAGGCTGTTTTCAAAAAACGCTTGACACCGGAACTTTTTTGCCGCCCGCGGCTTTCAACCCTTCGATCGCCGCCAGGTGCCGCCCGAAC
>ERZ761607.1372-NODE-1372-length-30984-cov-4.932426_pt1 | contig 30984 bp, 23 predicted proteins | sample MGYA00511164_ERZ761607 | MGnify/ENA primary metagenome ERZ761607 (study PRJEB28899, sample SAMN02445080) | bioreactor sludge metagenome | biome: EBPR sludge | place: Australia: Brisbane, Thorneside Wastewater Treatment Plant | collected 2011-06-22 ... | reverse complement strand
GCCTCGCGCTCTCCCCTGGGAGCACGTGCGACGACTCGGGCGACGGCGTGGTCGTGCGGACCTTCGCGCCCTGAGCGCCGCGAGATCCACGAGCGCCCGAACGCCGCGCTGAGCGTTCCCGTCCTTCGAGCCCCGAGCTTCGCCGTGACACGTTCGCGGTGAGGCGCGGGGCTCGGTCGCGTGTCATGGTCCGCGCGCATGACCGCCGAGCTCGACACCGTCATCCGCATCGCCCGCGAAGCCGGCGCGATCCTCTCCGAGATCTACGCGAAGGACTTCGCCGTCGCCTACAAGTCGCCCCGCGATCCGGTGACCGACGCAGACCGCCTCGCCAACGCGCACATCGTGGCCGCGCTCGAGCGTGAGTTCCCGGGCGACGCGATCGTGGCCGAAGAGAGCGCGGACAAGAGCCTCGCGACGAAAGGTCGCGTGTGGTTCGTCGACCCGCTCGACGGCACCAAGGAGTTCATCGCGAAGAACGGCGAGTTCGCGGTGATGATCGGCCTCGCGATCGATCGTCGCGCCGTGCTCGGCGTGGTGTTCCAGCCCGCGACCGGCAAGCTCTACGCGGGCGCCGAAGGCGTCGGCGCGTTCCTGGAGCAGAACGGTGAGCGCCGCGCGCTGCGTGTCTCCGACGAGGTCGATCCGAGCCGCCTTCGCCTCGTGGTCTCGCGCTCACATCGCCCCGCCGAGATCGACCGCATCGCCAAGGCGCTCGGTCTGACCAGCGAACGCCCGAGCGGCAGCGTCGGCCTGAAAGTCGGTTTGATCGCCGAACGAGAAGCCGATCTGTACATCCACCTCTCCGACAAGTCGTCGCATTGGGACGCCTGCGCCCCGGAGGCCATCCTGCGCGCCGCGGGTGGCGTGTTCGTCCGCGCGGACGGCGAGCGCTACGCGTACGGCGGAGACGACCTGCGGACCGACGGCGGCATCCTCGCGTGCAACGCCGCGAGCTACGACGCCGTGCTCGCCGTGGTGAAGGAAGTCGCCCGCGACACCGGCTTTCTGAGCTGAATCGCGAGGCGCTCGGCGCTGAATCGCGAGGCGATCGGCGCTGAATCGCGAGGCGATCGGCGCTGAATCGTAGGAGCGATCGAGGCTGAATCGCGGAGGCTCTCCGGGCTGAATCGCGGAGGCTTCCTTCGCAGTAGCGCGGAGCCTTCGTCGAACCCCACGTCAGCTTCGTGGCGAACCTTCGTCGGGGGCCGCGCTGGGCAGCGGGCCCGGGCCCGACGTCGGCGCGTTCGGTTCCGCGGGCTCCCAACGCCAACCTCGCGAGCGACGCACCACCTCGAGCGACGCCACCGCGACCACGACGAGCGCGCTCTCCACGATCAGCACGCCGAGCTGCGTGTCCGGATCGCCCACGATCAGCGGGATGCCGCCGATCCCCAGCACCGCGAAGGCGTCGACCGCCCAGTGCGTGAGGAACGCGAGCCACACCGGACGAAAGCGCCGCGTGGCGACGCCGTACGCGACCGCGATCGAGAGCGCGACGTGCAGGATCATCGTCAGCGCGCGCTCCAGCACCGCGACGAAGGGCATCCACGCCGGCATCGACCAGAAGGCCTCGATCTGCCGCGCGGCCAGCGCGCGTTGGTCGGGCGGGATGGGAAGCTGCGCGACGTCGACGCCCCGCATCGAGAGCATGCCGATCAGCGTGAGCACCACGAGCGCCGCGAGCGCGATCGCTTCGACGCCGCCGTGACCGACGCCGTGGAAGAGCGCCGCATCACGCGTACGCCACTCCGGGCGCCGCGCGAAGATCGCGCGAAACACGAAGAAGCGCGCGCCCTCTTCGCAGAACGCGGCCGTGAAGCCGAGCACGAGCGCGTTGACGATCAGCGCGGACGCCGGCTGCAGCGTCTCGTTCAACCCGGCCGCCGCGCCGAGCACGGTGAGCCCGTGGTTGAGCGGCAGGTGCACGAGCTGCGATCCGAGGAAGGTCGCGGCGCCGATCGCGAGCATCCAGCGGGGAGCGCCGCGCCGCGCGACGACGATCGCGGCGCCGATCGGCAGCAGCGTCATCAGCGCGATCTGGGCGATCGACGTCGCGATCACGGTGGTCTCGTCGCTCATGGTGCAGGCGAGGATGCCGCGGATCGTGCGACGAGGTCAGCCTTCGTGACGTGCCGCGCGAGGTGACGCGACACGTCGATCGCCGCCTTCGACCGAGCGCTCGATCCTGCCTGCTCGTTCGTCCCGTCGTGCTCGGAAGCACCCGCTCGTCGTCGCGACGCACGGCCATGGACCGTGCGTGGGCTCAGTCGCCGCCCGACGTGCCCTGCCAGGGATCGCGCGGCTCGAAGCGCACGAGCACTGGTCCCCCGGTGCCGGTCGGCGCGTCGATCTCGACCAGCACGCGCTCTACGCAGCGGCGCTGCTCGGGGGTCTCGCCCGGCCACGGACGCAGCTCGGAGAGTCGACCGTCGCCGCCGAAGAGCACCTCCACCGCGACCGGGCGCTCGATGCATTCCGCGACCTCGGGTGGGAGATCGCGAATGACGAGCGGGCTCTCGGTGCGGGTGGGCTCGGGGGCGGAGGCGGCGCGGAGCGGGGCGCAGCGAACGTCGTCGACGGTGGAGCAGACCATCACGGCACCGTCGCAGGTCGCGAGCCACGTCGAGGCGGTCGGGGGATCCAGGCGGTACGCCGACGACAACGAGCGCGCATCCGAGATGACGACGCGCTCCGGTGGACAGCCGAGCCACCCCGCGCTCGCGTACTGCATCCACGGCTCGACGAGCGGAGACTCTGGATGGGAGGTGGGTTGTCGAGGCCCACACCCGACGACGATCACGAAGAGGCAGCCGAACCAACCGCGCATGCCGAGACCGTACTCGTCGTGGGTCGTGCGCGACAACGACAGGGTCACATCCAGGTCGCAAAGCTCACGCGCAGGTGACGTGGGAGAACCGGCGCGACGAAGACCGCGCGACCGAGGCTCCGACTCACGTGTCGGCGCTCCGACCGCAGCAGGGCGAGCCACCGCTTGGCCCCGCGGCCCACACGTGCGAAACCCCGCGCCATGCGTTCCGTGCACGTCGCCGTCCTGCAATGCGCCCTCGGAGCCGATCGCGACACCAACGTCGCGCGCGTCGTGGAGCTCGTCCGCGAAGCCGCCGCCGCGGGCGCGAACGTGATCCTGCCGTCCGAGCTCTTCGAGGGCCCCTACTTCTGCCAGACCGAAGAAGAACGTTTCTTCGCGACCGCGCATCCGCTCGAAGGCCATCCGACGATCGCCACGATGCAATCGCTCGCGAAGGAGCTCGGCGTGGTGATCCCGGTGAGCTTCTTCGAGCGCGCGGGCCACGCCTACTACAACAGCCTCGCGATGGTCGACGCGGACGGCGCGCTGCTCGGCCTCTACCGCAAGAGCCACATCCCGGACGGCCCGGGCTACGAAGAGAAGTTCTACTTCCGCCCCGGCGACACCGGCTTTCGCGTGTGGAAGACGCGCTTCGGCGCGATCGGCGTCGGCATCTGCTGGGACCAGTGGTACCCGGAGTGCGCGCGCGCGATGGCGCTGCAGGGCGCGGAGCTGCTGCTCTACCCGACCGCGATCGGCACCGAGCCGCATGCGCCCGAGATGGACACCAAGGATCCCTGGCAGCGCGCGATGATCGGCCACGCCGTGAGCAACGCGATGCCGGTGGCGGCCGCGAACCGCGTGGGGACCGAAGCCGCGATGAGCTTCTACGGCTCCTCGTTCGTGGCCGACCCGCGCGGCGACAAGATCTCGGAGCTCGGCCGCACCGAAGAGGGCTTCGCGAGCGCGACCTTCGACCTCGACGCGCTCGCAATCGAACGCGCGAATTGGGGTTTCTTCCGCGACCGCCGCCCGGAGCTGTACCAAGTGTTGCTCACCGCGGACGGCAAGAACCCGGTTTGATCGTTCGGCACGGATCGCACGGCACGGTCACCCGGTGGATCGCGCGATCGTCTGCACGGTTTGTCCGCACGAATCGGAAGAAACATGGCCTCGAAGAAGCGCATCGAGCCCGACGCGGCCCCGCTCAAGCAAAACCCCTTCGCCGCGCTCTCCGCGAAAAAGGACGAGCTGCCCGCGGCACCGAAGGTCGAAGCACCGCCCGCGGCGACCCACGCACCCCGAACGCCCACGTGGGGAAGCGGCAAGATCGTGCTCGCCCGCGAACGAAAAGGCCGCGCCGGAAAGACGGCCACCCGCGTCCGAGGCCTCCCCGAGACTCGCCTCGACGAGCTCGCGACGAAGATGAAGAAGGCCCTCGGCTGCGGCGCCACGGTGGAAGAAGGCGACGTGATCCTGCTCGGCGACGTGGTCGAGCGCGCCGCGAAGTGGCTCCGCGACGAGGGCGCCCCGCGGGTGATCGAGGGGAACTGACGTTTTTGGAGCCGGCCGTCAGGCCGAGCGACCCGACGTCACGTGAGCGTCGCCGGCAGGCGACCGAACCATCGAACTGAAGCGAGGCGAAGCGGACGCCGCCGCGAAGCGGCACGAATCCGTGAAACCATCGGGCCGCGCGTGAGCGCGGAGCCGATGCATCGAAGCGGCATCGTGCGAGGCGAAGCGGACGCCGGCTCACGCGAGCCGCTTCTCGCAGTCCCTCGCGCGTCGCGCGATCGCGGTCGCGAGCGGGTCGAGGATCGGACTCTCGAGCCCCTCGTGGCGGAGCTCGTCGCGGAGCGCGCTCGAATGTTCGCCGACGGCGTGCGCGAGCGCGCGGAAGCGGTCGATCGTCCGTGCGTCGTCCAGGTGGAGCTCGTGCGCGAGCTTCGCGACGTGGCGCGCGTGGATCGCGTGCATGCCGTACTCGCCGCCGAGGCTCATCGCGAGCTTCAGCTTTCGCGTCTGGAGGTGCGGGTAAGGGAGCGCGCTCGCGACGTCGTAGAGCGGCGCCAGGCGGCTCGAACCACCGCGGGCATGGAGCAGCGAGTAGTTCTTGGCGTGGGCGTCGGTCGCGCCGACGATCCAGTGGAAGGCCAGCGCGTCGACGAAGGTCGACACGTCTTCGGCGGCGCGAGAGCTCGCCGAGCGGAGGAGCTGGACGATGGCCGCCGGCGTGGGGCCGCCTTCGTTCTGGTACTTCTGCATCGGGGGGACGCCAAGGGCCTGACAGAGATCTTCTTGGTGAAGACGTAGGATCGGGCGCTCCTTGGCGAGGTTCGAGAGAGCCTCTGCGCGCGCCGTGTGGGCGGCGGCTTGCGCCGCGTGTTCGGCGGCTCTGACCGCGGACGCAGGGTCTGAGGCTGCTTCCGCGGCGGCCGCCGCTTCGGCTGCGGCGCGCGCTGCCTCGGCGGCGGCGAGCTGGCTTACCCACGCGCGATCGAAGCGCTCGACCACGATGGCGAGCTCGTCGCCGAAGCGAAGGACCTCGGAGTGCGCGACGGGGAAGCCGACGCGTTGCGCGAGGCGCAGGCAGTAGTGCTCGTTCTCCGCGAATCCTTCGAGCCCCGCGCTCGGTGGCTTGAGGATGTGGGTGGTGGGCATGCGGCCGAAGGGCACACCCCAACGCGAGCCGTCGCGGTAGAGCGCGATCTTGGGCTGCGCACCGGCGAGGCTGAACTGGCCCTTGTCACGCGCAGTGCGTGTTTGGCTCGGGTCGATTCGGACGGTGGCGAGGCGTCGTTCGACCTGCTCGGTGGAGAGCCACTGCACGCCGCGTGGCTCGTCGTGCAAGGTGCGGTGGCGCTCTGGCGAGACGAGCTGAAACCCACCAGGGCAGTCTTCTCCGACGTGCGCGAGCAGGCGGAATGCGTTGCGCGACGAGACGTGGAACTGACGACCCCAACGTTCGAGGACGAGCTCGTTGTCGGGGAGCAGGCCCCAGAGGAAGGCATCGACCGCGTCGGGGGCGTCGGCGGCTGACCCTGCCGACCTAGTGGATCCGTGCTCGCGCTTGGAGAGCGGGAGGGAGAGCGAGAGCGCGATGGCGTCGGGGGATCGCCGCCAGGTGTCTTCGTAGCGCAGCGTCGTTCGACCAGCGGATTGCTCGAGGGTGCCCGCGACGGCGCCGCCGTCGTGAACGAGCAAGAGGGGCGACGCGCTCATCGGGGCTCCTTGGCCGGGTCGGCGGGGTCAGCCGCCGACTTCTCGACCAGGTCGGCGGGGTCAGCCGCCGACTTCTTTCCGGCGCGCGCTTTCGTGGGCGCTTTCGTGGGCGTTCGCTTCGAGGCGGCAGGCTTCGAGGCGGAATCGGAAGACTTCGCGCTGCGTGCAGGAGCCTTCGCGGGACGCGGCGTCGTGCGCGCGCCGGTCGCGAGGGATCCGGTCGCGTACGGGACGTTCGCGGGCCTTCGAGCGCGGGCGAGGACTGCGTCGAGATCGATCGCCGCGAGGGCGGGGTCGAGCGGGGCCGCCGAGCTCGAGCCGGCCTCGAGCGGGGCCGCCGAGCTCGAGATTGACTCGACGCGAAGCGACAAGCCGACGGCGGTCACCGCGCGCAGCACCAGACCGAGCGCCAGGGTGGGCTTGCCGCGCTCGAGGTCGACGACCCACTGGCGGCTCGTGCCGATCGCCCGCGCGAGCTGCGCTTGGGTCATCGCGCGCGCGAGGCGGTGCTCACGCACGAGCGAGCCGAGATCCTCGGGAGTGCGAGCTTGCATGCTCGAATCGTATCACGTGTCACCGATCGGCGACATGGTCGCTTGAGTCGTCGATCGGCGACATCGGCTCAGGAGTCAGCGATCGGCGACATGGGCTTGGGAGTCATCGATCGGCGATACGCCGAGCCGACCGCAGGCCTCGCGCCGTCGCGATGCGGAACGATTCCGCGAAGCGAACGGCCCGCGCGTTGGCGTGGAGCCCATGAAGATCGCTCGAGGCGAGGCGGCCCGCTCGAGCTGTCTACGCCATCGTGACTCGTCCGAGTTCCTCACCCGTCCTGGCCGCTGGAACGTGCCACCAATCTTGTCTCGTGGCCGCCGGGCTGCGCGTGAGCGCGGAGCCGATGAACAGAAGCGGCATCGTGCGAGGCGAAGCGGACGCCGTCCGCGAAGCTGCACGATTCCGCGAGACCCTCGGGCCACACGTGAGCCGTCGACCGCGCTCACCGTGCCCGTCGCTGCGCCACCTGCTCCGCGCGACGACACCCTTCCGGCAGACCGAGCTCACACGCGCGCCGCGCGTCGCGCTCCGCTTCGATCAGGCGACCCATCTGGAAGTGAGTGCCCCCTCGCTCGAGGTGCGCCTCCGCGTGGTCGGGGTTCGCGGCGATGAACCGATCCCACGCCGCCAAGATCGGCGCCCACTGCCGACGCGGCGCGAGGCTGCGATCGAGCGCGAGCACCGCGTCGAAGTCGAGCGGCTGCTCCCGCACCGCGTCGTGTGCGGCGAGGATGTGCGTCGACGGCGCGTTCGCTCCGAACGTACCGGGGGCGAGCTGCTCACCCATTGCGTTGGCGCGCGCGACGAGCTCGGAATCGCCCGACGCCGCGGCGTTGCTCGCCTGCCAGTGCAGCCCCTCGACCATCATCGGCAGGTTGCGACGCAGCCGATCCTCGAGCGGGCTCACCCACGCCGCGATGCGGAAGTGCTCCGCCGCGCGCACGTAGTCGCGCGCCCGCGCCGCGGCATCGAACGCTCCGAGCTGCCCTTCCACCGAGAACGGCGTCATCGCAAGGATCGCCTGCGCGTCCCGCGCCGCGAGCTCGTGCCGCTCGGCGCGCCGATGGAGCCGCATCCGCAGCCGAAGGAACGACTCGTACGGCACCACCGCGACGGCGCGATCGCAGTGCGCCAGCGCGTCGTCGAACGCCTCTTGGAGCTCCCGCTGATAACACTCGCGCCACGCAGGCATCCCGCGCATCACCACGAAATGTGGCGGCGCGCCGGGTCGCTCGCCCTCCTCACGCACGAAGGACTCGAACGCGTCGATCGATCCGCCCCAACGCGGCAACAATGCCTGCACGTACTCGAGCCGAGCCCCGAGACAATGCGGACAGATCGCGGTCGCGTCTTCGTACGTCGCCCGCACCGCCTCGAACGCGCCGCCCGATTTCAGCATCCGAATGCGCGCGTCGTGCGCGACCACCTCGTTCGGGCGCCGCTCGCGCACGAGGGAAAGGTCCGTCGCCGCCCGCGCGAACGCCTCCTCCATCCCACGAAGCTGCGCCTCCGACGTCTGGTCGATGGTATCCGCGCCGCGTCGCGCGTAGCCGAGCGACACGAGGTAGACCCCACGCGCGAGGTGCGCCTGCCAACTTCCGGTGTCCGCAACCCACGCGTCGAGCTGCGCCTGCGTCCCCGGATCGTCCGTCGCGAACACCCCGAACCCGAGGCGTCCCCAATGCTCCTTCGAAGGCTCCGCGAGCGCCTCGTCCGACATCCGCGCGAGGGCCGCGTCGAGCGACCCGTACCGCCCCGCGTCGAGCCACCCGAGCAGCCCCACCACGTCAGGCGTCGTCGCGACCCGCCCGAGCGCGTCGCGCCCCTCCCGCACCAGCAGCCCCGAAGCATCCGCCGGGACCGGCCTCGGAATCCGAAGCCCCGTCCACGCCTGCTCCGGGATCTCGTCCGGCCGCGTCGGAGGCGTCCGCCGCACCCCAGGCTCGTCGACCACCGCGCCCGGCGAAGAGGCCACCTTCTCGAAGAAGTACGCCGCCACCGCGAGCCCAATGGCAGCGAAGAGCGCGAGAAGGAAGTAGGGGAGACGAGAGCTCATGGGGTATCTCGGGTACTACGGAGTCGCGATGTATGTTTCAGCCAGCCGTCGTCGGCCGAGGAACCCACGGAGAGTAAAGACCTCTTCCGTCCGTCCTCGCCGCGCGCACCGGGGAATGCCGCGAGCCGTCCAACTCAGGGTGATCGGAACCCCGTCGACGACGAAGCGCTCGACCCCGATCTCTTCTCGGATCACGGCGCTGCTCTCGTCTCGCTCCCTCACGCACCTCACGTGTGATTCGATAAATCTTCGCACGTCGTCGCCGATCTCTGCGCGATCTTCCGGTCGCGACGCGTCCTCGAAGCTCGCGAAATCGGCGCCCGATCCGAGGAAGAAGTTGACCCTCACGGCGTCCTTCCAGGGCGGTCCACGAAGGTCACCCACGTAGAGCTCGAACGGACAATGTTCGTCGAACACGGAGCAGAGACGCAGCCTGGACAGCCCGTCGACGCGCGCCATCGACGATCGCGCGAGGTGGATCCGTCCCTCGTCGATCCGAGCCACCGGCCACACCGCCTCACGCTCGATCGAGGTCAAGCTCTCCAACCAAAGGCGGATCATCGACCCTCGCACGAAGGTGCAACGAGCCGCGAGAGAACTTCCTACCATCGGATTCCCCATTGATTCCTCAGTCTGGGCAAAAACGGTGGCACGTTCCCCTGGCACGTTCCGGTGGCACGGTGGCACGTTCGTCGTGTTGCCCGTTCCCGGCACGTTCCCGTTCCTCAACTGCGATGCGCACGACGCTTCTTCGCAGAACGGCCTGTTCGTCCATCCGATCGCATGCCCTCGGATGACTTCAGCAGAACCATGGCCTGATCGAAGTGAGGCGCTACCTGCCACTTCGCATCGGACCGGCAGATCACGACCTTCGCAGGCGGCTCGAACGCCACGTCCTCGCCGCGCCGAAGCAGTGCAAAGATCGCGCCCTCCGTGCCTGCCGCGGCGAGCTCGCGCGAGAGGCGACTCCAGTAGGCGGCTTCGACACGCCGACAATCTCTACGCATGCGCCAAAGCGGTCCTGAAAAGCCGCCCAAGTGAACGAATCCGGTGAGACGATCGGGAAGCGACGCGATCATCGATGCAAGAGTTCTTTTCGAAAAAAGGAGGGTGGCCGACGATGGATCTCCCAAACCGTCAGCGATGACCGACGAAAGCCGGTTCACGTCATAGCCCGGGGACCACTCGCCGATCACACCGACAATCAGTTCATCCGTCATTGTCACCCTCAAGCACAGGGCGGATTCCGACATGCATCCGACGATGGTACAGATACGGGAATGACACCCTCGTTGAATAACTCGGCCACATCCCACCAGTCGACGGCGCCAGACTCGTCAAAGTCAATAGCGTCACCGAGTAGCGATGGCAGCTGAGTAATCATGAACGGAACGTTATAGAATATGTGGCCGGGAAGCCGGTCACCATCAGGTCCGATCGCATGAAGATGCCGCGATCCGCGACCGCGTTGAGACTCGTCTCGTAGGTTCTCGATATTGTGCGGTGCATCAAGTTCGCATGCGCCCGGTCCACGACGTGACGAACTGTATTTGTGGGCGAGCTTCTTTGCTTCGGACAAGCCTCCTTCCACGAACACATCACCTTTGTGTCGGAGAATCCTGAATGCCTCGTGATGCGAAATGACACCCCCCACGATGATCCGTCCGAACAGGCGTCGCGCAGCACGTACCCAACCTGGCCTTCGACCATTCAAATCAATGTAGTTACTCGGATCAGCACCACAGTACTCATACAGATTCCCCTGCCCGCCACCCCACAAAACCGGGTCCTTCGCCGTCCACCTTCCGACCCGCGGATCGTAATCCCGCGCGCCGAACCGCACCAACCCCGTGTCTCCATCCCACACCCGCCTGCGAAGCGGAAGGGGAATCGGGCCGCGAGCGCACCGTCTTCGCGGAGTAGTCGAAGGACGCGGCGACGGCGCCGGTCTCGACGTTCACGAGGCGGCGGACGCTGCCGACTTGGTCCGTGACGACGCGGTACACGACGTCGTCGGCCGCGCCGGCGCCGCGCACCTCGACCACCAGGTCCGGCACGTGGGCCTGCGTGCCGTAGAGGAAGAGGAGCTCAAGCTGGCCCGACGCGTTCAGCTGCGCGACCGGGTTCAGGCCGTCCTGGTAGACCCAGAAGCGGTCCGCGCTCGTGGCGCCGCTGGTCCCGACGTAGCGGCCGACGCGGCGGCCGAAGGCGTCGATCGCGTATTGAACGTGACGCGTTTGCGTTCCGCCTTCGCGCACCACGAAGGTGCGGAGGTTGCCCGCCATGTCGTACGTGAAGGTCTCCGCGCGCGTGCCCTCGGTGCGCGTCGCGAGCTGACCCTGGAGGTCGTACCGGTAGCTCACCCCGCCCGCGCTGAGCAGACGGTCCTGCTCGTCGACGCGCGTGCACGTGCTCACCGTCGGGTTGCAAGTTCCGGAGGGAAGCGCCCAGCCGATGCGGTTGCCGTTCGCGTCGTACTGGTAGTGGTAGAGGCGCTCACGCGTGGTCGGCGAGGTGCGGCGCCACACGTTCTCGACGCGTCCCTGGGCATCGTACCCGTACTCGAGCGTGGTCGAGCTCGCGCCCTCCACCTCGGTGCGCGCGACGATGCGCCCCGCGCGGTCGTGCTCGTAGTGGAACGAGAGGCTCCCCGAGACGGAGCTTCCGTTCCACGTCGTCTCCACGCTCGCCGGCTCGCCGAAGTCGTTCGGCGTGATCGTCGTGATCACCCGACCCGAGCAGGTGCCCGACCCGAGCGCCACCGTGCCACCGACACACGTCTGCGCGAGCACGCCCGTCTGCGGATCCGGGACCACCGCCATGCTCCGCGCGATCGTCGGGTTCGGCGCCACGTTCTCGTCGTAGCTCCCTTCGTGGACGACGACCGGATGGGGCGATCGAGGAGGTCGTAGATCGTGACCGTGCGTCGACCCATCGCGCTGATCGTGCGGGAGACCGAACGACCGTCCGAGAGCCGCTCCCACTCACTGCTTGCTTCGCCCGCTTCGGTGGTCGTGGTCCAATGCCGATGTCGGGGTGAGCCGTCCTCCGCCTCCGCGACGATCGACCCGACGGAAGACGCCGTCACCGTGCGGTCGGTGCTACCCGCGGCGGTGCCTTGTGAGGGCAGTCGAAACACCGACTGACTCGGGTACGCGGCCGACCAGCCCAGGTCGGGGTCCGGCGTGAACGAGGTGATCGTCTGCGACCCGTCGGACGCCCACGTCGTCCTTCCGCTCGTCATGCCTTGCTGCAGGCGCTCTTCGGATCGCGTGACCGTTCCGTCGGGCTCGATCACACGGTGCTCGATCACGTCGCCGTGCGTGACCTCGTGCGTGCGCACGCGGCCCTGGCTCGAGGTCAACGTGACGGTTCGTCGGCGTTGGCCATCCTCACGCACGGTTTCGCCGCCGGCGAGGGTCCAGCTCCGACCGGAGCCGGTCGCGAGATCCGACGCGAGATACCCCAAGGCATCGTACTGGAGGTGATGCTCCTGACCGCGTCGATCGCGGTACACCTGAAGCAGGCCTTCGCGCCCCGGGCTGGTGTCGAAGTGAAAGCGCGAGAAGCCACGCGACCCCGAGACGAAGTCCGGATCTCCGACGTAGCTGACGTCGCCCGATACATGGCGCGAGCCGCGAACAGAGCAGTGGGTGGAGCCAGAACACCACTTCGACGGTCTGCGTCGTCACGAAGAACAACGGTTCGGGATCCTCACACCGGAGGGAACTCGAGCGACGCGGGCTTGGCGGTGTACATGCAGGCTCATCGCGCCGCCGCCTTCGCGTTGCTTCCTCAGTCTGGGAAGAAGCGGCGGCACGTTCTTCCTGACACGTTCTTCCCACGGTGGCACTATCAGCTATGTTTCCGGAGCCTGATTGGAGCGTTTGCCTGGGACGGAACAGTTGTCCATCGAAGCTGCACGTGTGAACCCGTCTGCACCGCAACTGAGAATGGAACTCCGCGCGAGACAAACGCGGCTCGTCGCCTCGACCGGTTGCGCTCTGCTAAAGACACCGAGTAGACCTATCGCCACACACTTGCCAGTTCGAATGTCAGGGCGTGGGCCTTCGTCCACCCAATGCGCACGAAGCTGTCCAGGACACGAATGATGGCAGCCTGCAGACGCTCATCGGTCTGTACGAGTGCACGATGCTCGGCGAGTAGATGGGTCGTGATGCGCAGCACGAGATCTACGGCGAGACCTTCCGTCTCGTACCCGTACCGACTACCCGCGGTCACCGCGTCCGCGATCAGCGCGTAGCAGCGCGGCGGATCCGCCGGGAACAAGCGCTCCAGCGTCTGGATTACATAGTGAACGACCGGCGGCACGCCGGAGGACGAGAGAAGTCGGAGTACGGGCTCCGTTTCGTTCAGCAGCGCGAGCAAGTCTGCGCGCGGAGCCGAAGGCTCACCCGAGGCTCCGCCTGAGGCGAAGTAGATCTCAGCCGCGCAGAGCTCCATACGCGCAACCGCGCGCTGTTGGTCGTGCTGTTGCGGGGTAGGTTCCGCCCTCAGCACATCGATCGCAGACGTCGCGGCGGTCATCACAAGTTGGATCGCCCGTGCCCGTCCCGCCGCGAGGCTCGGGTCGGCCGGACTACGAGGGACGCGGAGCCAGTCTCGTGGTGCGCGAAGTGTGTGATCCCGCGGTGCCCCGAGATCACGGGCTAGCCCCGCGACGGCCTCCTCTGCATAGGCGGCGTCACCGTGACTGATGTAGTGAGCTGCGATCAAGAAGTGTAGGGCCTCCGCGACTTTAAGTTCACCGCCGTCTCCGCCGCTAGTACGTGCGATCAGCTGGAGGGCGTGGGGGAGCGCGCGGATGGCATCGAAAGGGATCGCTGGCTGCAGCAGTTCGCACACGAGCACGAGGAGCGTGTCCGAGTCGTTCTCGATGGGCGCGCGTGCTTCGAGCGTCTCCCATATCGGCTGCGGCGCGACCCGCGCGGCTCTGGCGATTCCCGAGAGCGCGCGCTGACGAAGCGCAGGCGACTCGTCTTGGGTCAGCGCAGTGAGTTGCTGGAGCACGACGGCGTGGCAGGCCGCTTGTCCACCGAGTGCTCCTAGCACGTCCACCGCTTGCGCCCGAACGGCTAGATCGCGGGCCGCCATGCATGCGCCTGCGAGTTCCACAATACCGCGTGCAATCTCGGCTGACGGCTTCGCATCTGCGAGCTCCGCGATTGCGGTCACGATCGCTTGCCACGCTGTGTTCTGAATAACAACGTCGGCTTCCGCGAACGACGCTTCGATCCGTGCACGAAGCTCAATCGCGGCGGCGAGTCTGTCGCTCGCATCGGAGAGCGCGAGAGAGGCCGCGAGTAGCTCGTGGTTCGGGCCCGTGTCGATGTTGACTCCGAGCTGACGCAGATGGTCGGTCGCAGATAGCCGCCGAGAGAATACTCGTCCGAACCGAACAGGAGGCCGATTCTCGGGGAGCGGGCCGCGCGCTCGAAGCCGAGTGATGAGGGCATGCGCCTCTGCGGTGACGACATGATCCGCGATTGTGGCGAGGGTCTCGTCGATGCCAGGCGTCGCATCAGGAACGGCGGCGCCCCCGTTCGCGATGACGATCGCCTGCTCGATGACTGCTCGCTGGTCGTGCGTCAGTTGAGCGAAGAACGTCTCGAGCCAAGCGGTCGCCGCGTGACGAAGACCGTGTAGCCGATACGTATCGGGCGATTCGAAGATGTCAGTGAGCGGGCTGAGCAGGCTTGGTGAAATCCGTCCGAGCTCAAAGAGAACACGCCAAAGGCGCGCACTCGTCACACCTCGCTGCGCCAAGAGGGCTACGACGGTCGATGCGACGCCACTCGCCAGCGCGGGTGTTTGCGCTTCCTCGAGCCAGACGCGGACAAGTTTGCTCACCTCGGAGTCGGGACCCGGGATGGACACTCCGAAGTCATCGATGACGGCGGTAAGCGCTCCGCCTGCTCTCAACTGTCCGCGATGTATCTCACCCAGCGCTTGGGAGGCAGCTTCACCGTCCACGACACTCATCAAGACCGCGGTTGCGTCCGTGAACGAGCTTTGAACGAAGGCGCGATACGACTGGGTAAGGCGAGTCAGGCTGGTGCCATACGCGTCGCGGCGCGATGTGGACATGCTGAAGATCGTGCTGTCGCCGAGGGCGACCTGATCGTCGGCTCGGACGTACGCTTTGGACTGCGCGAACGCAGCGATGTACACGTCGCGAACCAGGGCCGGAGCGAAGAGAAGTGCCTCGATCGGGCCCGCGATACGGTAGAGAGTCTCGTGACCTTCACGCTGGAGCGCGGCCGGTTCGATCAGCGTTCGGATGCGGGCGCTAGTCGCGGTCACGTCAGTGGAGGCCGTCGCACAAAGGCTGCCGATCGAGTCCAACCAGAGCCGCCGCACCTTCGGTTCGTCTTTCCATGCGTCGAAGAGAAGTCGCGCAGTCTCCCCAACAGCTGGATCCGAACCGCGACCACGCCCAATGAGCGTGGACACCATCAGGCGCGCCAAGTCTTGTGCCTCCAGCGATGGGAGCCGTGCGGTCTCGAGCGCAAGCAAGTCCCACGCGCCTCGCAGCGGCTCCGCTATGGGCGCTCCGCGCAACGCGAGCTCGACGTGACGCAGCGCGCGTTGCCCCTCGGTCGTTCCGGCCCGAACGGCGGCCAAGAGGGGTGCGACGTCTGCGGCGGTGATCGGATGGTGCGCACACACGCCGGGTCCGATCGCCGCGGCCACCTCGGGTATCCGCGGATTCGCACACAACCCGAGCACGGTTTCCCAGAACCGCGTGCGCTGCGGATCTCGATGCCACAGCCGCTCAAAGTAGAGGTCGAGGCTCGGCCGTGCGAAGAGAACGAGCTCCGGTTGCTCGGCGAGCAGCGCGCCGAGGTCATCCGTTTCAGGCGGGAGCCACACTCTGGCGAGTGCGTAGTCGAACATGACGTGGTGGGAGAACTCGACCCTGCGGTCGTCGCGTATGCCTTCGTCAAGCGCGGGCTCCACGAGGAGTCCGATCGAGCGCACGGGGTCGAGCTCCTGTGACTGCGGCAACGGTGGGTGCACCGACGCGAACATGCGCCGTCGCTCCACCATCCGTTTGCAGACTTCGTACAGCAGCGCCTCCCTTGCGGCCTGCACGCGGGGGTGCTCGATTCGGCAACGCCAGTACTCGTCGAGCAGCTGCGCTCTCGTCGTCACGTGTGCCAGATCTTCGGCACATACACCTTGGTCAATCAGCGTGCACACGAGCTCGAGATGAAACGGGACCCGCAGCAGTGTCGCGAGATCACGGGGAGCGTCGTCCAGAAACGAACCGAGTTCGGGGAGGCGCGAGGCGAGAATGTCGAGATCCCTGTCGGTGAGCACGTCAATCTCGATGCACGCCACGTTCGGGTGGTGTCGACTCTTCGGCGACGTCTCACTGCTCGCAAAGGCCGCGCGGAAGCCACGATGGTGGTCGAGGTCGAACCGACGCACACTTGCGACGACGTTCCAGCGACCGTGTTTGCCAACGAGGCTCGAGACGACTCGCTCGAGTGCGTCGGCCTCTGTGCCGTCCCGCACCGCGTCGAGCGCATCGAGCAGCAGCACACCGGTCTGCTCCCCCGGCCACTCTTCCAGCGCTTCGAGGACGAGCGACTCCTCCGACACGAGCTGACTGGCCTCGAGGATGACCGTGTCGACACCCGCTGCCACGAGGGCCACGTATACATCGTGTAGAGCGGCAGATTTGCCAACGCCCGGGACTCCGACAACGAGCAGCGACCCCGCGCGCGCCCGGGTCGCGATCGTATCTGTGACGCTGCGCTCAAGGTGCGCGCTCGCGGCACGTATCCGCAGCTCGGCGCGTCTTGCGAGATGCTCACACACACGCTCGGACATTCGACGAACACGCTCGAACGGCCGCCACTGTGCAATCTCGGTCTTGAGCGTGTCGACATCGGTCTCAAGCGCCTCGAGTCGCGTCAACCAGGCGTCGAGACCTGACGCGTGATGGGTGGCGCTCCATTCTTCGAGCGACTCTCTCGTCGTGGACGCGAGTTCGTCGAGCATGCTGCGTGTCAGCTGTCGCGCGTGCGCATCAGGCGGAATACTCGCATGCAGTACTGCCACCGTCAGCCGTTGCGCAAGTAGCGTGCATGGTAGTGCCGCTGTGCGCGGGTCGGCGGAAAGCCGACGCACGAGTTCATCGTTCGCCTCGGTCAGCGAAGGCGCTCCGAACTCCCACCGCACCGCACCGAGAAATGTCGCCCACCGCGCGCCATCGGCATCGAGGAACGTTAGTGCCTCGCGCAGCGCAGCCGCGTGCTTCGGGGCCGCCCCGTCGAGCCTGTCCAACCGCGCGGCCTCGGCGTTGATGATCCGCTTCACGTCCGTGCGTAGAACTGCGACCGCGACGTCGTGCTCGGCCGTCGACGCAGGGGGCAGCGACGCCCAGTTGGAAAGCACGTCGACACTGAGCGTGAGCGCCCCTTTGGACACGAGTCGCTGCTTCGCGCGTGCTGCGGTCGTGGTGAACACGAACCGCGTCGGCCGACCGGCGCGCGTGTGATGCTCGAACTCGACCAAGAAGTTCCCAATCACTTCGACGACGCTGCCGTTGCGCGCACTGACGCTCCCGGCGAGGTCCTTCATCTGGCCGAGCCTCAGATCGACCACGCGCCCCTGGTCGTCGATGAGGTAGCGGTCGTAGTCTTCGTCGCCCTCGCAGACGAGAACCGCTCCGTCGGGCAGGTCGAGCCACTCGAGCGCGATGCCGATCGTCTGACGCAGGTATCCTCGGATCGCATCGCCGGCAACGCGATCCGGACGAATAGGATCTGGGAGAACCGGCACACGCACGACCGATTCGTCGCCCGACATAGGATGAGCGTACGCGACAGCCGATGCGCATTCGAGGTGTTCCGTTGAGCGCGCACCGCTCACCGCTTCTTCCCGCGCCTCTTCCTCGGACTCGCACCCTTCCGCGTCGGTTTCTTCTCGACGCTCGCAGGAGTCGTCGGCACCACCGGCGCGATCGGACGCGACTTCTTCGCGAGCCTGCGCGCGGTGTCCTTCCGCCAACGCCACCACGCCCGGGCCGCGCCGAACGCGCACGCGCCCGCGACCGCGAAGTGGGCGATCGCGCTGCCACGGTTGCCTTGCTCGAGCACCACGAACGCGTTGCGCGCGAGGGTGACGCACGCGACGGAGAGCAGGAGGCCCGCGATCATGTGGATCATGCGATCACCGCTCGTTCAGCCGAGGAGTGCTTTGATCTGACGCTCCGCGCTGCGCGGGAGCTCGCCCACCACCGCGACGAACGCGGGCTCCGCGAAGACCCGCTCGGCTGCGGCGCGTGCGCTCTCGGCGTCCACGTCGACGAACGACTCGCCCGCGCTCGCGAGGGTCTCGTCGAGGCCGAGCAGGCGGCCGCTGCCGTAGAAGCTCGCGAGATCGCGCGGCACGTCGAGGAGCGCACGCTGCGACCACAGGTAGCGGCGCCGCACGCGATCGAGCTCCGCGCTCGGGGCCGCTTCGCTGCCGAGCTCGCGCGCGATCTGCATCGCCTCGCGGACCATCGTCGGCGTCTTGTCGTGCGCGACGCTCGCTTGGACGTCGAACGCGCCGACGTCCTCGAAGAGGTCCGCGCCCGCCGACACGTGGTAGGCGAGGCCCTTCTCGTCGACCACCCGCTTCTGAAGGCGCGCGGCGAGGCCGTCGTCGAGCAGACGTTCCACCACCTGCAATGCGCGCGCGTCCGGCGCGTGGGCGCCCGCGGTGCGCCACGCGACGCGCAGATCGGATTGCGCGCCGCCCGGATCGTCGAGGCTCGCGTAGGTCTTCTTCGCCGGCTCGCGCGGTGTCTCCACCACCACCGGCTCGCCACGCTGCCAATCGCCGAGCGCGCGCGTGGCCGCCGCGATCACCTCGTCGATCGACAGATCCCCCGCGACCGCGAGCACCGCGTTCGACGCGACGTAGAAGCGACGCAGGTGCCGCTCGAGATCCGCGATCGAGAAACGCGCGACGTTGTTGAGCGTGCCGCTCACCGAGAAGCCGAGCGGATGCCCGGGAAAGAGCTGCTTTCGTGAGAGATCCGAGACGTCGTACGAACGTCCGTGCTCGTCGAGCTCTTCTTCGATCTCGGCGCGGAGCACACGCTTCTCGACCTCGAAGCCCTCGAAGCACGGCGCGCGGAAGACCTCCGCGAAGGTCTGCAGCGCCTCGAGCACCGTCTCGCGCGGCGCGAGCACCTCGTAGCTCGTCAGATCGACGCTGGTGGTCGCCTCGACGTGCGCGCCGAGCTCTTCGATCGCGAGGTTGAGCGCGGCGCTCGTCGGGTGTCGCTCGCTGCCGCGAAAGACCATGTGCTCGACCACGTGCGAGAGGCCGTTCGTGGTGGCCTCCTCGAAGCGCGAGCCGCACTTCACGTAGAGCGACGCGGACGCGGACACGCGACCCGGCGTCGGGAGCACGATCACGCGCAGGCCGTTGTCGAGCACGAGCTCTTCGCGTGGGTGGACGAGGTCGCGGGGAGAGAGCGACTTCATCGACGGAGCCTCCGATGGACGATGTCGCGCGCGAGGTCGAGGGGAGAGAGCGACTTCATCGGCGGAGCCTCCACCGGACGCCGTCCGGGTGCGCGAGGTCGCGGGGAGAGAGCGACTTCATCGAGCCTCCAACGGACGATGCCGCCCGTCTTCACGAGCGGCATCGCGGTCTCGAAGGGAAGGAGTGCGATCACTCGCCTTCCGCGGCCTCCATCGAAGCGCCCATCGACGACGACATCTCGGACGCGCCCATCGACGACGCGCCCATCGACGACTCGGAGTCCATCGACGAGCTCATCGAGCTCGCGGTCGCCGCTTCGCCGCCACGGAACCGCGCCGTGACCTGACGGAGCTCGTCGAGCGAGACGAGGCAGGTCGGCTCGGTGCCACCGCACGCGCCGTCCCAGCCCGTGAAGCGCGCGCCGCCGGTCGGACGCGCGGTGAGCTGCACCATCTCCCCGAACTCGAACGCGCCCGAGCAGTCGGTGCCGCAGTCGATGCCGGCCGGCTCGGAGACCACCTCGCCGTTCCCGCTCACGGTGACCTCGAGGTCGATCGTCTTGATGCGGATGCGGCCATCGCGCGCCGCCGCCTCGCGCAGGCCCGTCACGTAGAGGTGAAGCGCCTCTTCGCGCTTCGCGCGCAGCATTCCGTCGCGCAGACGCTGGCGCACCTCGTCGGTGTACTCCTCGCGCGTCGCCTCCGAACGCTCCACCAAGCGGTAGATCACGAAGTCGCTGCCGAGCTCGATCGGCGCGCTCGGGATCGCGTCCTCCATGGTGCGACCGAAGACGTCGCGGACGAGCGGACCGGAGTCGAAGGGACCCTGGATCGGGTTGTCGGTGCGACCGAAGCTGCGCGACTCCTGCATGCGGGGCGCGAGCGGATCGTCGTCCTCTTCTTCCGCGGGGACTTCCGCGGGTGCGGCCCCTTCGGCCGGCGGCGTCGGCACGGCCTCACCACGCTCGCGCGCGCGCAGCCACGCGTTCAGCTCGTCCGCCGTCTTCCCCGTCTGCAGCTCCGCGAGCGCCGCCACCGCAGCTTCGCGCGCGAGCGTCTTGGCGCGGTCCTCGCGGTAGAGACGATCCGCGAGCTCACGCTTCGCCTCGTCGACCGGCACGTCACCTTCGCGCTTGCCCTCGACCTTGATCACGTGGAAGCCGAAGCGCGTCTCCACGAGGTCGCTGATGCCGCCGACCTCGAGCGCGAACTGCGCCTCGTCGAAGGGACCGACCATGCGACCGCGCGGGTTGTAGCCGAGGTCACCGCCGCGACGCGCGCTGCCGGTGTCCTCCGAGAGCGTGCTCGCGAGCGTCGCGAAGTCCTCGCCCGCACGCGCGCGACGAAGCACGTCCTCCGCACGCCGACGCGCGGCCGCCTTCTCGTCCTCGCTCGCGTCCTCCGCGGCCTTGATGAGCACGTGGCGCGCACGCACCTGCGGCTCGAGCCCCGTGTAGCGGTGGCGGTTCTGCTCGTACTCGCGCTCGATCTCCTCGGGGTGCGCGGCGATCCACGCGTCGAGGTCGGCCGTCGTCGGCTCGAGCTGCTCGCGGTAGAAGCCCGGCGCGAAGCGGACGTACTCGATGCGCGCGCGATCACGCTCGCGCACGTACGCGTCCCACACCTCGGCCTCGCTCACCTCGACGCCCGCGAGCACCGTCTGGCGCATGCGCTCCGCGAGCGCTTCTTCGATCTGCGCCTGCGTGAACTCGCCGACGCTGCGGCGAAGGTCGTGCTGGATGAAGTTGCGCGCGCGCTCGAGATCGAAGTTGTCGTCGCGGTCGCGGACCTGCGCCGACACGTCGAGCTCGCCGCCCGGATAGGGCGCGTCGACGCCGAGCGAGACGCGCATCTTCCCGTCCTCGGCGAGGGCGCGCATCACGTCCTCTTCGGTCACCGTGTAACCGAGGCGACGGGCTTCTTGCGCGAGGAGCGTGCGCTCGATGAGGCCGTCGAGCACCGCGCGCCAAAGCCGATCGCTGCGCTGCTGCTCGAGCGGCGCGCGGTTGAAGCCGAGCGTCATGTAGACGCTGCGCACCTCGCCCGCGCTCAGGGTCTCTCCGTCCACCTTCGCGGCGTACGTGCTGCCGCCGGCGGTGCAGCCCTGCGCCTGCGGTCCACCGAACTGGAGGATGAACACGGCGGAGAGCAACGAGACGAGCCCGACGAGGACGATGGTCTGGAAGCGATTGGCGATCTTTTCGAGCATGAAACGCCCTTTGGCGTCCCCACGCGCCTCGCCGCTCGTGCACGAGCTCGGACGATTCGCGAGGGATGGTCGGGACGGATCGCCCCGACTCGAGAGGGCGCGAACCATAGATGACGCGCCAAAGCCCCGCAAACCTGCGGAGCGAAGGAACGAAGATCGCTTTAAACACCCGGAACCAATGGCGATTTCGCCAAACGAACGAGCGTTGCGCGATCCGAGTTACCTTCGCGCTCGTCGATGTTCGGGACTTGGCGACGGTTCGGCGCGCTCTGCGGGGTGGCGCTCGGGCTCACGAGCGGGCTCGCGATCGGTGGCGCGAGCAGCGCTTCCGCGCAGGTCGTGCACCGTGTCGTCGGCGAGGGAGCCGACGCGTGGCGCGCGGAGCTCGAAGCCCACGGGGCCGCGCCGATGCGACCGAGCGCACCCGCGCCCGCGCACACCTCGCGCGCTCGGCTGGCCGCGCTCGTGCGGGTCGAAGCTCTGATCGCGGAGGCGCGTGCGCACGCGGGTCGTTTGGACGAAGGGGCCGCGCTCGCGACGCTCGAGCGCGCGCGTCGGATCGCGGAGGAGCATGCGGACGTGCCCGGCGCCTCGCGGTGGCTCGCCGAGGTGGAACTCACGTCCGCGCTCGTCGCCGAGCAGGCCGATCGTCCCGCGCTCGCCGATCAAGGCTTTCGTCGTGCGGCCTCGCTCGATCCCGCACGCGTCGTCCGCGCCGCCGAAGCGGCACCGAACACCACGAACCGCGCGCGAGAGCTCGCGCTCGCGGGCGCCACCGCGCCGGCGTCCCTCTTCGTGGTCGAGGTCGACGCGCCGGGCGCGACGGTCGAGCTCGCGGGGCGCGTGATCGGCGAGGCCCCGGTCGAAGTGCGCGCGCCCGCCGGTCGGCACGTGCTCCGCGTGTCCGCGCCGGGTCACCTCGCGTGGGGTCGCACGATCGATCTGATCGAGGGACGACGCGCGCCGATGCGCGTGCACCTCGGGCCGACCGAGGCCGAACGCGCGCGGCGCGCGTGGGAGAGCGCGGACACCTTCGAACGTGCGCGCGCGTCGCGACCCGAGGGCACGGAGCTCTGGTGGGTCGAGGCGCGAGGAGAGCGCGCGCTGCTCGTGCGTTGTGACGACGCGGGGTGTGCGGCGCCGATGCGGCTTCGGATCGGCGAGTGGCCCGAGCTGTCGCCGATCGAGCGCGCGCTCGATCGTTCGGCGCTCGCGGACGCGCGCGATTGGATCGCGGCGACCCCCGAACCCGACGTCGTGCCGCCGCCCCCGCCGCCGCGTCCTTGGTACCGACGTTGGCCGGTGTGGACCGCCGTGGCCGCGGGGGTCATCGCGGGCGCGGTGGGGCTCGGCGTGGGGCTGCGACCGGAGCCCGAGCAGCGCCTGCGGGTGCGGATCGATCCGAGCGATCTGACGATGCCTTGAGGCGGCGCCAACGCCAGTCACGTCGCTCCATTGCACGTCGCCGACTCCGTCGCCGGTCACGTCGCCGTCGACGACCACGACCACGACCACGAAGTCGCTCTGCTCGCTCGACGAATCCCCGATGCAGCCTCGCGCGGGGGCTCCCATACTCCGCGCCCGTGCCTCCGAGCTCCTCCGTCACCCGTCGCGCCGCGCTCCGCTGGTCGGTGGTCGACGGAGCGCTGCACGCGGTGATGCTCGGCGCGAGCGAGACCTACCTCGGGGCGCTCGCGGTCGAGCTCGGACACCGCGACGTCGCGCTCTCGCTCCTGGGCACCGTCCCGCTCCTCTGCGGCGCGCTCGCGCAGCTCGCGAGCCCGCGCCTCGTGCGCGCGATCGGGAGCGAGAAACGTTTCGTCGTCACCTGCGTGGTCCTGCAGGCGCTCGCGCACGTCGGCTTCCTCGCGATCGCGCTCTCCGGCTCCACCAGCCTCCCCGCGCTGCTCGCCACCAAGACCGTCTATTGGACGAGCGGCATGGTCATCGGCCCCGCGTGGAATACGTGGATGTCGCGCCTCGTGCCCGCGAAGCTGCGCGCGCCCTACTTCGCGCGCCGCAACATGACGACGCACGCCGCGATGCTCGTGGCGTTCTTCGGATCCGGCTTCGTGCTCGAGCACGCACGCACGTCCACCGGCTCACCGCTCTCGGGCTTCGCCGCGCTCTACGGCGTCGCGCTCACCGCCCGCCTCGGCAGCGCGGTCGCTCTCGCGCGCAAGTCCGCCTTCGTGGTGCCCGGGCCCGCGAAGCCCCGCCCTCGCCTTCGCGTCGTGATCCGCGAAGGCCGCTGGCGCGTCGCGCTGTACGCGGGCGCGATGCTCTTCGGGGCGCAGCTCGCGATCCCCTTCTTCACGCCGTACATGCTGAACGAGCTCGGGCTCGATCTGCGCGAGTACGCGATGCTCTCGAGCTGCTCGATTCTCTCCAAGGCGATCGCGTTCCGCCTCTGGAAACGTGCGCGCCTCGGGCCGATCGCGATGCTCGCGGTCTCCGGCGCGCTCATCGCGGCGACGCCCTTCGTCTGGTACCTGACGCCCGACCTGCGCGTGATCGTGCTCGCGCAAATCGTCGGCGGGATCGCCTGGGCCGGCTACGACCTCGCGAGCCTCGAGCTCCTGATGGGCGACGCGCCGAAGGAAGGTCAGGTCGAGTTCTTCGCGCTCGCGGCGAGCCTCTCCGCGGTCTTGCAGGTCGGCGGCGCGCTCGTCGGCGGTTGGGCCCTGCGCAGCGGCGCGTTCGACTACGAGACCATCTTCCTCGCGTCGTCGATCGGGCGCGCGAGCGCGCTCCTCTTCGTCTTGCCGCTCTTGCCCGTCCGCTCGACGCTACGCCGCGTGCGGATGGCGATCCGCGTGGTCGGCGTGCGGCCGAGCACCGGCGCGATCGCGGTGGCCGCGGTCCCCGAAGAAGACTCCGACGACGAGGGAGATGCGTTCGATTCTTCTTCGGGCGACGACGACCGAAGGGACGCGGCCCGTGCGCGTTGACCACGTCTCTCCTCACGCGGTCGTGCTGCTACGCTGCGCGCCGATGGGTCGGACTCTCGCGACGTCGCTCCGCCGGGGCGTGTGCCTCGTGGCGCTCGCGATCGTCTCGATCTCTTCGACCACCGCGGCGCAATCGACCGACGCAGGAGGCGAGCCGAGCACGGCTCCGAGCAGCTCCGCGAGCGAAGTCCCCGAGAGCGAAGTTGCCGCCGAAGAGCCCTTCTTCGACGAGGACCGCGCCGATGTCGCGGACGGCGAAGAGGCCGCGGGGGATGACGGCGACGAGATCGAAACCCCCGAAGGGGACGCGCTCGACGCGGAGAGCGACTTCTTCGATCCCGACGACGCGGAGCCCGACTCGAGCCAGGACGTCCGCGTCCAATACGTCGTCGAGTCGGTGGTCATCCGCGGCAACACCCGCACCCGCACCTCGGTGATTCGCCGCTACGTGCCCTACCGGCGCGGCGACGTGCTCGATCCGGAAGACGCAGCGCTCGAGTCGCTCACCTGGCGCCTGCGCGGCACCGGCTGGTTCGACGACGTCTCGCTCCACCTCGAGCCCGGGACGCGACGCGGATCCGTCGTGCTCGTGGTGCGCGTGCAAGAGCGCAACACCCTCGCGGTCGGCGGGCTCACCTTCGGCATCAGCGAAGGCATCAGCGCGACCCGCGACACCTCCGTCGACCTCGCGCCCTACGTCGGCTTCACGCTGACCGACTCCAACTTCTTCGGCTCCGGCTCCGCGCTCTCCGCGTCCGTGCTCTTCTCCGCGCGCGCCAACGGCTTCCGCCTCGACCACGATCACCCGCGCCTCTTCAAACGCGATTGGTCACTGCGCTCGTCGTTCTTCTATCACCGAGCCCGCCAATACTTCGGCAACGATCCGCTCATCGACGCCGGCGAATGCCCCGCCGACGACGAGGACTGCCTCGAAGAGATCGCGGCGCGCAACGCGGTCGTCTTCTACCAGCGCGGCGGGATCGTGCTCGGCACCGGCCACGATCTGGGCGCCAGCACCCGCTTCACCCTCGACTGGCAGGGCGAGATGGTCGACCTGCGCTCACGCCCCGACGCCGCGAGCGAGCGCTTCGGCACCAGCATCCGCCCGATCGACTTCGCGATCGAGGACGGCGTCTCGTTCGTCAGCCTCGTGCGCTTCGCCCTCGTGTACGACCGACGCGACGATCCGGTGATCCCCACGCGCGGTCTGCACGTGCGCTTCACGGGCGAGCTCAGCCACCCCGTGCTCGGCAGCGACTACGACTTCGTGCGCACGCAGCTCTCGGTGCGTGGATGGATCCCGCTCCCGTGGCGTCACACCGTGCGCCTCTCGCTCTTCGCGGGCGGCGTGATCGGACAAGCACCCTTCTTCCATCAGTTCCACATCGCGGATCTCACCGACCTCGTCCCGGGCCGCATGCTCGAGATGCAGCTCGATCGCCGCCGCGCGCCGAACCTCTTCGGGAGCGCGATCGAGCCGATGCGCGTCGAGGAGGTCGCCGCGCGCGTGGACGTCCAATACGAGCTGCCGCTCTACCGCAGCCGAAAGGGCCTGCGTGCCCTCGACCTCTACGTGAACGGTGGCCTGCTCTTGCTCGCGGACTGGCGTGACCTCCGCGTCGCGGTGCCCGGCTACGAAGGCGCGGCTCGCATCCCGCTCGACTTCACGTTCGACGTCGGCCTCCGCATGGACACCAAGATCGGCACCTTCCAGCTCGGCTTCTCCACCTTGCTCGGTTTCCTCGCCCTTTGACCGCCCCGTGATCGCCCCTTGATCGACCTCTGATCGACGTGAACGGACCACTGACCGCCCCGTGACGCATCGAGCCACGCGCGTTCGCGAGAGACGACGAAGCCCACGAGCGACGTGGCGTGCCGTCGCGCGTGCCGTCGCCCTGCGCGCGTGCGCGATCCTGCTCGCGTTCGTCACGCTGAGCTCGCACGCCGACGCACAGAACCGTTTCCCCGTTCGGGCGATCGGCGTCGAGCTCGGCGCGGACGGAGTGCCGGTGCTGCACTTCAGCGTCGCGGATCTCGCGGAGTCGGACGCCGTGCGCGAGCGCCTGCGCAGCGGCATCGCGCAGCACCTGAGCGTCACCGTGCAGGCCTACCGCGTGGGCTCGACCGAGCCGCTGCTCACGCGCCAAGCGACCTGCGCGGTCTCCTACGACATCTTCGCGCGCCAATACGTCGTGCGACGCGGACGACGCGCGGTCGTGATGGAGCGCTACGAGGAGGTCGTCGACCAATGCCTCGTGCTCCGTCGCGTGCCCATCGGTCGCGCGGACGAGTGGCGCGGGCACGCCGGCCGCGAGGTCTTCTTCGCGATCCGCGCGGAGCTCAACCCGATCAGCGGACGACGCTGCCGCGAGCTCCTGCGCGGCGGGCGCGAGTCCGAAGGCCCGATCGGCCCGATCGTGGTGAACATCGTGCGCCGCGAGATCTGCGAAGCGGATCGGGTGGTGGAGTTCCGCTCGGAGAGCTTCCGCGTACCCCGCGTCGGGGGCGCGCGATGAAGGTCTTCTCGCGCTTCGAGCGCCGCATCCTCGGTGCGATGACGTTCGCGGCGCTCGCGACGCTGGTCGGCGCGCTGATGCTCGGGCGCGCCGCGCTCTACGACGCCTACCGCGTCGGCGTGAACGGCAACGTGCGCGATCGCCTGGAGGCCGGCGTCGAGTCGCACCGCGCGCACCTCGAAGCGCTGCGCGACGACGCGGAGACGATCGCGGACGCGATCGCGTTCCACCACGGGTTCCCGGGCCGCGCCTTCGACGAACCGTCCGCGCCGGATTCCTCCGACTCCTCCGCGGGCGATCCCTTCGCGCGCACGGCGCCGACGGACGACGAGCTCCCGGATTCGCTGGGCGGCTTCGACGAGCCGACGGACGACGACGCCTCCGACGGATTCGACGATCCGCTCGATGCGCAGGGCGATCCGCTCGCCGACGACCCCGCGACCACCCGCGCCGACGAGGACGAAGCGCTGGTACGTTTCTTTCGCGCCGCCCTCGCACGCTATCCGAGCGTGGGCGCGCTCGCGCTGCACGAGGACGGTGTCGAGCGCGTGCGCGTCGACGACCCCGAGCGCCTCGATCCCACCCACGCGCGACCCGTCACCCTCTTCCGCGCGGTCGACGACCGACGCCGCCTCGAGCTCGTGGCGACCGCGCCGGTCGAGCTCTTCACCGCGCTCCAAGCGGCCGGCGAAGAAGCCGAGCTCTTCGCGCGCCTCGACGAGCGCGCCGAGCTCGTCAGCGACGTCTACGTCTGGGTCTACCTCGGTTTCCTCGCGCTCGTGATCGGTGCCGCCCTCGTGCTCGCGGCCGTGCTCGCGCGCCGCGTGACCGGCCGCGTCACCACCCTCGCGGTGGCGGTGCGAAAGGTCGGCCGCGGCGACCTCACGGTGCACGTGCCGACCGAAGGCAACGACGAGATCCGCGAGCTCACGAAGGCCTTCAACGGCATGGTGCGCGACCTCCGCGAGAGCCGCGCGCGCATCGACTACCTCCAGCGCATCGGCGCCTGGCAGGAGTTCGCGCGCCGTCTCGCGCACGAGATCAAGAACCCGCTCACGCCGATCCAGCTCGCCGCCCAAGAGATGCACCGGAGCTACACCGGCGACGACGCGCGTTACCGCCGCAAGCTCGAGGACGCCTGCGCGATCGTCGAAGAAGAGGTCGACACGCTGCGCCGTCTGGTGAGCGAGTTCAGCAACTTCGCCAAGCTTCCCCGCGCGGATCTCGCGCCCGCCGATCTGAGCGAGTTCGTGCGCGACCTGAAGCGCTCGGTCCCCGCGATCGTGGAGGACGTCGGGCCCACCGTGCGCGCCGAGGTCACGGTCGACGCATCCGAGCACGCGATGCCGGTTCGAATCGACGCGATGATGCTCAAGCGCTGCACCGACAACCTCGTTCGCAACGCGCTCCAAGCGCTCCGCGGCCGCGAGCGCGGCGGTAAAGTGCGCGTGAGCGCGCGCGAGGTCGACGCGACCTCCGGGTCGGCGGGGTCAGCCGCCGTCGGCTCGGGGTCGGCCGGGGCAGCCGCCGTCGGTGCCTTCGAGCTGCGCGTGGAGGACGACGGTCCGGGCGTCCCCGAAAAGGACCGCGACGCGATCTTCGATCCCTACTTCACGACCAAGAGCGACGGCACCGGCCTCGGGCTCGCGATCGTGAAGAAGGTCGTGCTCGAGCACGGCGGCGAGATCCGCTGCGAAGCGAGCGAGCTCGGCGGCGCGGCGTTCGTGATCACGCTGCCACGCGCGGAGTGAACGAGCCGCGCGCCTTCGATCGTTGCGTCGACGGCGATCGGATCGTCGGCGACGTGATCGACGGCGACCTGCTCGTCACTCCGGGATCGCGGTTTGCGACCCGGTCGCTCGCCGCGGACCCACCACCAGCACGCCCGCCGCGATCACGAGCGCGCCGCCGACCACGACACTCCACCCGAGCGGCTCGTCCCACACGAGAAAGCCGACGAGGCACGCGACGAGCGGCTCCACGAACGCGAGGATCGACGCGCGCGCGGCGCCGATGAGCGTGAGCGCGCGGAGGAACGCGAGGCCCGCGAGCAGACCCGGACCGAGACAGCCGATCGCGAGGTACGGAACGTCGACGAGCTCGATCTCGAAGAGGCGCGACCCCGCGAGCGGCAAGAGCAAGAGCGCCGCGATCACCGAGTGCAGCCCGAGGGTGCGGCTCGCACCGAGGTCTTCGGTGAGCCGCCGCGCGAGGAAGACGTTGCTCGCGTACGCGCACGCGCTCACGAGCCCGAGGATCGCGCCGAGCACGACGTCGGCGGCTGACCCCGCCGACCCGGCAACGACGTCGGCGGCTGACCCCGCCGACCCGGCGACGACGTCGGCGGTCGACCCCGCCGACGCTGTAGCGACGTCACCTTCGAGCTCGCGCCACGGCTGCAGCACGATCGTCAGCCCCACGAGCGCGAGCAACGCCGCGAGCTTCGCGTGCGGCACGTGCACCCCGTCGATGCGCGGCGCGAGGAGCGCGACGATCACGGGCGCCGCGTAGTGGGTGAGCACTGCGATCGCGACCGTGGTCACGCTCATCGCGGCGAAGAAGGTCCCGACGTTGATCGCGTCCGAGACCCCGAACGCGATCAGCAGCAGCACCGCGCGCTTCGACCAGCGCGGCGCGCGCTCGCGCAGCATCAGCGGCCATGCGCCGAGCGCCATCGCGAGGAAGAGGATCGGCGTCGTGACCTCGCTCGGCAGTCCGGTCGGTCGCAACCACAAGCTCCACGTGCCCCACGAGATCGCGGCCGCGAGGATGAGCGCGGTGCCGAACAGGCGATCGTTCGAGGCGACCATGGGAGCTGCGGCATAGCACCGCTCGCGGCGTCGAGGGATCGGCAGCCACCGCGTGGTTCGACCGAGCGCGCTCACGAGTCGACGGCGCTCGCCAAGGCTCGATGGGGCACGCGCGATCGTGGCCGATCGTCACCGCGCGATCGTCGACGATCGTCACCGCGCGATCCGTCACCACGCGATCGTCACTTCGCGCCCATCACCTCACGCCACCAGGGATCGATCCCCTCCACCCGCTCCGGCTCGAACGGCCGACCGAGCCGCGGCGTGATCACCCGCGCCTGTCGATCGTTCGCGAGCTCCGCGAGGGTCTCCGCCGGCTCTTCCCACGGATGCAGACCGAGATCGAAGGTGCTCCAATGCACCGGAAAGAGCGCGTCTCCCCCGAGCATCTCGAACGCTTTCAGCGCGTTCTCCGGCCCGAGGTGGATGCTCCCCCACGCCGGATGCCACGCGCCGATCTCCAGCATCACGACGTCGAACTTCCCGAAGCGCTGCCCGATCTCTCGAAATTCTTCGGTCAGTCCCGTGTCGCCCGAGAAGAAGATCTTGCGCCGATCGCTCTCGATCACCCACGAAGACCAGAGCGTACGATCGCGATCGACCAGCGAACGACCCGAGAAATGCTGCGCGGGGGTCGACGTGAAACGCAGCCGACCGCCGGGCAGCGTGTGGCGTTCCCACCAATCGAGCTCGACGATGACCTCCGGATCGACGCCCATGCGCTCGAGCCGCGCGCCGACTCCGAGCGACGTGATCACGGGAACCCGCAGCTTCGCGAGCTCGCGCATGCTCGTCGCGCAGAGGTGGTCGTAGTGATCGTGCGAGAGCAGGATCGCGTCGATCGGCGGGAGCTGCGCGATCGTCGCGGGCACCGCGTGGAAACGACGCACCCCCGTGAAGCTCACCGGCGACACCCGCTCGCCGAACACCGGGTCGGTCAGCACACGCAGCCCGTCCATCTCGATCAGCACCGTGCTGTGCCCGAGCCAGGTCAGACGTAACCCCGTGTCGCTCCGCTTCGTCCACGCCTCCAGCGGGCTCTCGACGGCGATGGGCCCCGGAGGCTTCCGCTTGCCGCGACCGAACAAGAACTCCCGCATCACCGGCCACGAAGGCCCTTCGAGATCGGGGCGCGCGCCGCTCGGGTTGCGGAAGCGGCCGTTGTCGCCGAACTGCGACGAAGCGCGCGCGCGTTCGAGACGAAGGCCGGAGAAGAACGGGTGGGTCGCGGTACTCTGGGGCATGCGTCGCCGATCACGGTCGCACGAGGGGGCGCGAGCGTGACCCACGAATCGAGCGTCGAGCCCGAAGACGCCGACCGCGACGCGAGCCTGACCGACGC
>ERZ761607.1371-NODE-1371-length-31010-cov-5.665547_pt1 | contig 31010 bp, 25 predicted proteins | sample MGYA00511164_ERZ761607 | MGnify/ENA primary metagenome ERZ761607 (study PRJEB28899, sample SAMN02445080) | bioreactor sludge metagenome | biome: EBPR sludge | place: Australia: Brisbane, Thorneside Wastewater Treatment Plant | collected 2011-06-22 ... | reverse complement strand
CGCGCGCTTGCTGCCGAGCAGATGAAAGCCGAAGCCAGCGGCGGCGGCGGCGACGAAGGCCCCCGTGACGAGCGAAGGAAGGTAGAGTTGCAGGAAGACGTTCACGGCAGGGTCGGCGACCTTTCTCGTTCCCGCTAGTTTTTTTCGGCGAGGGCCGCTTCGGAAAGATCGAGTAATTCGTTCAAGGCCGCGTTCTGGTCCCCGCGACGGTAGGCGCGGATGCGAGCTTGCCGATCGACGAGGGCGAATTGCTCGCCGTGCGTGATTTCCATCAAGCTTTCGAGCTCCGAGTCGGCCGGGTTCGGCGCTTGGCCAGCCGCGGCCGTTTGGCCCCGCAGCACGGCGACTTTGAAACTGTCGACGATAACCGACTGGATGAGATCGAGGGGGCCCGTGAGGAAGAACCAGTTCGGCGCTTCGGCTTCGTGGACGGACGCGTACGATTTCAGAACGTCGGGCGTGTCCGTTTCGGGATCCACGGAGATCGAGACGAACTGCAGGTCGAGGCCGCGTTTAGCCGCCTTGTCTTTCATCTCTTTCATCTTCCGGGTCAGGAGCGGACACACGTCCGGGCAGCTCGTGAAGATGAAGTTCACGATGGATACCCGGCCTCGGAAGCGATCCGTGCCGAACGGCGCGCTATGCTGATCGCGGAACTCGAAGGCCGGCAACTCGCCGATGGGATCCTGGGGAAGCACGGGACCCGAAACCATGCGGACGCTCATCCACGTGAAAGCGAGCGTCGCGAGGAGGGCGATCCAAAAGAGCGGAGCCTTCACCAGGCGTTGGGCGAGCGGAGCTTCGCGGGAGCGTAAACCATATTCCACCGAGGGGGACTTCGTCATGCCGCGAACCTAGCAGCTTGGGATCGCTCGGTCGACCTGCTAAACCCTCCGGCATGCATCTCGTGCTCGCTTCGACTTCCAAGTATCGCCGCCTTCTCGTGGAAAAACTGAGAATACCTTTTGAAGCCGTCGCGCCGGGCGTCGACGAGGACAGGCTCAAGTCCGGGTGCCCCGATTTGAAGGGCCGTGAATTGGCGGTTTTTTTGGCCGAGGCAAAGATTCGAAGCCTGGAGTCGGCGTATCCCGACGCCTGCATCGTGGGCGGCGACCAGCTCGTCGCCTTCGAGGGACGGGTGCTCGGCAAGCCGCGCGACGAAGCCGACGCCTTCGCGCAGATCCGCGCCTACTCGGGCAAGCGCTTCGAGCTCGTGACGGCGATGGGCGCGCTCTGTGGTGGGCGTTACGAATCCAGGCTCCACTTGTCGCGCTACAAAGCCCGGGAGCTTTCGGACGCGCAGATCCGCCGCTACCTCGAGGTCGACCGTCCCTACGATTGCGCGGGGTCCTTTCGATTCGAAGACCACGGAATCCTGCTCTTCGAATCGGTGGAAACGAGCGACCCGCTCGCGAACATGGGGCTCTCGCTCATCTCGCTCGTGAGCCTGCTCGAAGGCTTCGGCTTTGAAATCCCGGGCCCGCTCTGATTTAAGGGTAGCATGACTCGCACGCTCATCGAACGCCCCCGCCGCAACCGCGTCTCCGAATCCGTTCGCCGTCTCGTTCGCGAGACCGAGCTCGAGCCGGGACGCTTCATCCTTCCGCTCTTCGTGAAGGACATCGCGCAGGCCGAGGCGATCGACGCCATGCCGGGCGTGCTGCGGCATTCCCCCGAGGGGCTCGTGCGCGAGGCCGAGCGCGCGTGGAAGCTCGGCATCCCCGCCGTCGCGCTCTTTCCCGCGTTGCCGGACTCGCTCAAGGACCCGCGCGGGCGCGAGAGCCTGAACCCCAAGGGGCTGCTCCAGGACTGCGTGCGTCGCCTGAAAGACCGTCTCCCCGAGATGAGCGTCATCACGGACGTCGCGCTTGATCCGTATTCGAGCGACGGTCACGACGGCTTCGTCGAGAACGGCGAGATCGTGAACGACGTGACGCTCGGGCTCCTGGCCGAGATGGCCGTCGCGCAGGCGCGCGCGGGAGCCGATATCGTGGCGCCCTCCGACATGATGGACGGCCGGGTGGGCGCGATCCGCGCCGCGCTCGACGCCGAAGGCTTCACGAAGGTCGGCATCCTCGCTTACTCGGCCAAGTACGCGTCGGCCTTCTACGGCCCTTTCCGTTCGGCCCTCGATTCGGCGCCGCGCGCCGGCGACAAGAAAACCTACCAGATGGATCCCGCGAACCGCCGCGAAGCCCACCGCGAGGTACGCCTCGATATCGCCGAGGGGGCCGACATCGTCATGGTCAAGCCGGCGCTCGCTTACCTCGACGTCATCGCCGACGTGAAGCGCGACTTCGACGTGCCCGTCGCGGCCTACAACGTGAGTGGCGAGTACGCGATGATCCAGGCCGCCGCCAAGCTGGGCTGGCTCGACGAAAAGCGCGCCACGCTCGAAGCCCTGACGTCCATCCGCCGCGCGGGCGCCGACATGATCTTGACTTACTCGGCCGTCAAAGCCGCGGAGTGGTTGGGCTGAAGCCGTTCGTTTCGTCCTAAGCGGCCGTTTTCTCGGGTTGGAGCGAGACGCGTTCCGGCGCGTTTCCTTATTCCAGATTTTCCAGAACGAAGCTTTGGTCGGGCCTTCAGCCCGAGTCTGTTCTTTCCGATGAGCCCGGGTAAACTCGGCTTCGATCCGTTTCGGCGATTTCCGACGTAATGGACATTTTGGGGAGGTCTATGAACTTGAACCGACGATGGGGCTTCATGCTGCTCGCGACCTTGGTCGCGTTGCCGGGCGCGGCCCAGAACAACGAGACGAGACGGCCCGAGATCGCCGCGCAGGCGGACCTCTACAAGCACGCCCGCTCGGAGACGCCGAGGACCTACTCCTTCGCCAAGTCGTCCGCGAAGTATTCGACTTCGTCGTCGGTCGCGAGCGAGTCGAGCCTCCCCGAGGATTTCAGCCCGAAGGAGGCTCCGGCCGACCTCGCGGAGAAACTGCGTCAGCGCTCCTTCCTGCGCCATTTCCGGCGCGGCATGGTCGGTACGCCCGCGCTGCCGCAGAACAAAGTCGAAATGAAGTCGGTCAACCGTTTGGGGGCCGGTGCCTACGCGCGCATGACCCCGTCGCAGCGCCAAGCCGTGCAAAAATCGAAAGCCGGCGCGACCGCCATGGGCTTCAGCCGCGACCTCCGTTCCAACGCGGCCCCCGCGTCCAAGGCGAGCCCGCCGCCGCCGAGCCCGATGGCTTCGTCCTTCGCGGCTTCGAGCTGGAGCTACGACGAACACTACGTCGATTTCGATTACATCGACTACCGGAACAATATGGAGCAGCTCTGGTACACCTACTACGCCCCGATCGGGACGACCCAGATCGCGGTGGACTTTAGCTGGATCGACCTCGAGCCCAACTACGACTTCGTCGAAATCTACGATAAGTACGGCCTCTGCGCGTACTACAGCGGCGACTCGACTTCGTTCACGAGCACGAACTGCTACGGCAACTACGTCGACATCTGGGTCGTGACGGACGGCTCGACCTCGGGGAACATCTACGACGGTTTCAGCATCCGAGGCTTCTACAACTACAGCGAGTCGCTTCCGGGGCGCCCCCCGGTGGCTTTGGGCCTCGCGAGCAGCTACGCCCCGCGCACGGGCGATACGGTGTACTTTGACGCCGGCAGCTCCTACGATCCCGACGGCAGCAGCTACAACATGAGCTACTACTGGACCTTCGGGGACGGCACGACCTCGACTTCGAAGTATCCCTCGAAGCGCTACTCGAGCCCCGGCACCTACCTCGTCGTTCTGCGCGTGCAGGACGAAACGGGACTCTACGACTACGACAGTTTCTACATGACGGTCACGGCCACGCCGCCGAACCCGGACTTCTCGCTGAAGACCACCCCGATTTCCACGACGAGCGACGCCGTCATCTACCCCGTGGCGACGAACGCCACCTCGATGCTGATCGAGTGGGGCGACGGCGAGTCGCTGCCAATCCCGAACTACTCGTACACGTCGGCCGGTTTCCGCCACCGCTACGCGGCGCCCGGCGTGTACCCGATCAAGCTGAAGGCGACGAACTCGGGCGGCACGACGGTGAAGATCGTCAACATCACGGTGACTGGCGAAGAGCAGCCCCCGCGCCTCTACATGTACAATGCGACGGCGGTGAACGCGACCCAGGGCAAAGCTTACGGTTTCACGCCGGGCTTCTGGACGGTCGACGACGGCGCGCTCAGCACCTTCTCGATCGACTGGGGCGGGGGCACGGATCTCGTGGGTTCGATCGAGAACTACACGGCCGCGCAACTCCCCGGAACCCGGGCTTTGGGGAGCTACATGTTCACCCGCCCGCACCAGTACTACAAGATGAACGGCACGGCCAAGCGCTACATCGCGGGTCTCTTTACGATGACCGCCCGCGCGACCGACAACAAAGGCCTGACCGCGACGGTGAACTACGTCTACGCCACGAAGAACGTGAAGCCCGTCGTCACGGCGACGATCACGAACACGTGCGTGACGCAGGCTTGCAGCTTCAAGCAAGGCGGCGTGAAGCCGCTCGAGCAAACGATCTACGACACCGACGGAACGATCTCGAGCTACGGCTGGCAGTTCTTCCGCTCGGATAAGAAAACCTTGGTGGCCGAGTGCCCGACGGTATTGAACACCCGCGAAGCGACGTGCGTGTTCCCCGCTCCGGGCGCCTACCAAGTTCGCCTGCGCGCGGGAGACAACCTGGGGCTCTACACGGACGTCTGGAAAGCGGTCACGGTCACGAACCCCAAACCGGTCGTGGCGGCCGTCACGAAGAGCTGCGTGAGCCGCGCCTGTAACTTCGTCGTGGGGGCCGGCAAGGCCTTCGACGTCGCCGTGAAGGATACGGACGGCATCGCGTCCACGAAGTGGGAGTTCCTCGACAAGACCAAGACGAACGAAGTCTGCCCGGCCGTCGAAGGCTCGCAGACGGCTTCGTGCGTCTTCCCGGACGACGGGACCTTCTACGCTCGTTTCACCGCGAAGGACCGCTACGGCGTCGAGACCGTCGTGCTCCATACGACGGCGATCGCGAACAAGAAGCCCGCGCTCCTGGCCGTCACGAAGAGCTGCGTGAGCCGCGCCTGTAATTTCGTGGTCGGGGCGGGCAAGGCCTTCGACGTGGCCGTGAAGGACCCCGACGGCACGATCGCTTCGACGAAGTGGGAGTTTTTCAACGCCGCGAAGACCGTCAAGGTCTGCGCGGACGTCGATAACTCGCAGACGGCGACCTGCGCCTTCCCGGCGGACGGTACCTTCTACGCGCGCCTCACCGCGACGGACAACTACGGCGGCGTGACGCAGGTCTGGCACACGACCGCGGTCGCCAACAAGAAACCCACGCTGCTCGCCCTGACCCACGTCTGCACGGGACGGAACTGCTCCGTCACGGTCGGCGCGGGCAAGGCCTACGACGTCGCGGTGAAAGACGCCGACGGCACGATCGTCTCGGCCAAGTGGGAGTTCTTCAACCGCGCGCTGACGGCGACCGTTTGCCCCGAGGCGAACAACGTTCAAACGGCGAGCTGCACGTTCTCGGCCGCGGGAACCTACAACGCCCGTCTGACGGTGACCGACAACGATGGCGGCGTGACCCAGGTGGTCCGCGCGATCACGGTCAAGTAAGTCGAATCCAGGATTTTGGTCCAGGGGACCGCCCCGGGCTTCGGCTCGGGGCGGTCTTTTTTTGTGCTTAGCTTTGCGGAGGTCCGAGTTCGGAGGACGCGCGCCCGCCGTCGGAGGCGGATAGCTCCTGGGTCAGGGCGATCGCCTCCTCGAACTCGAGGTGCCGCGCCTGGGCTTCGGCCGCGACGTGGCGCTCAAGTTGGAGCGCTTCCGCGGCTTCTTCGGCCGCGAGCTCGGCCCGCGCGAGGGCTTCGCCCTTGGCGACGTCCAGACATTCCTCGAAGAGACGTTGGCCGACGCTCGTGGGCGAGCTCAGCTCGGCCGAGATTTGTTCCGCCGTAAGGTCGGCTTCGGAGGCGCGTCCCATCGTGCAGCTCGCGACGTTTTCGATTTCGTCGGGCTTGAGTTGCTCCGCCGGCAAGATCGAGGCGATCTGGCGCGCCAGCACGCTCTCCGGGTCGGCGCCTTCGAGCAGGCCCGTCACGCGGGCGGGGCTTCGTTCGGGAAGCGTCTCCGTACGGACCAGGCCCTCGGCATCGTCGACGCTCGGCGCGACGGGGCGGTGGGAATGCAGATGGTAGATCCCGATCGAAAAAACCATCATCGTGAAAGCCAGCATCCTCATGTCCGTTCCCCCTAGACCCTACGCTGCAAGGGAGGGGCCGACTCACGGAAGCTTAACCGGGCGCGGGATTGCGCGGCCTTAGCGGACGCGGGGGCGCGGGGATTGTTTCAGCTGTCTAAAGAATAGACACCAAATGCGCTTAGCGGGCGTTCAGGGCCCGAAAGATGCCGCCGCCTTGGGCCGCGTCCGTGAAGACCCGGTCCCAGAACTGGCGGTGGTAGTCGAAGCGCTCGTTTTCTTTCTTGTAGACGCCCTCGAAGGTGAAGGCGAGCGAATCGTAGGTCTCGAAGTAGTAGTCCTTCGTCGTGCCCAGCGCGGAATAGCCCAGAAGGTCGGGCGCCGTGCCGAAGATGTAGCTGCGTCCAAAAATGGATTGCAGCAGGAGCCCGACTTTTTCGTGGGCGGCCCTGGCCACGGGATCGAGGCGCGGACCGCGGAACGACCAGGGATGCAGGAGCGATCCTTGACAGCAGTGGTAATCCAGCGAGAAGACGAGCTTCGCGTTCGCGTCGGCAAAGTCCTTGGCCAGGAACTCCGCGAGTTGCTGGCTTTCGGGTTGCCGGAAGCCGACGTGGCCACCCGCGCGGATCGAGAAATCCCGGTTGAGGTCGACGCCGCGGGCGTTCCCGCGCTCGTCGGCCACGTAGCCGTCCGCGTTGAAGACGGGCAGGGCGTAGACGATGCCGCCACGATCGAGGAAGGCCGTCACCGAGTTCTCGCTCGGGCTTTCGGCTTGGGTCATGATCCAGTCGACGAGCTTGTCCTCGACGCCGAGGTACTCGTTGCCGTGCGTGGCGCCCGAGAAGAGCACGGCGGGTCGGCTGAGCTCGGAGCGAAGGCGCAGCGGCGAGGGTCGCCGCGCGCGGCCGCCCCGGATGCCGGCTTCCTTGGCGATGCGCAGGAGGAGAAGGGGGCGACCTTGGATCGTTTGACCCACGACGACCGTGCGCGCGAGCTGCGGGGCGCGGGCCGCGTGCGCGTTCAGTCGCGCGTGCAGGTCTTCGAGTTTGGGCCCCTCAAAACCGGAATCGCTTTCGATCGCGACGCCGCGCCGAACGGGGTGGGTCGAGAGATTCGGTCCCGGCGGCACGGGGCGGGCCTCCGCGCTCGTGGCGAAGGCCAGAACGATCGAAAGCGCGGCGGCGTGGGCGAAGTCGAGTCTCAACATCGGGCCATGCCAAGCCCGAAGCGTGCTTCAGTCAAGGCATGGCGAGATCTTTGGGCGCGACGCGTTTGCGCCTTACCAGCCAAGCACGTGCGCGAACATGAGCGGGGCGACGATCGTCGCGTCCGACTCGATGACGTGCTTGGGCGTGTCGACGCCGAGCTTGCCCCAGGTGATCTTTTCGTTCGGGACGGCGCCCGAGTAGGAGCCGTAGCTCGTCGTCGAGTCGCTGATCTGGCAGAAGTAGCCCCAGAGCGGGACGTTCGTGCGCTGAAGATCCTGGTGCAGCATCGGCACGACGCAGATCGGGAAGTCGCCCGCGATGCCGCCGCCGATCTGGAAGAAGCCGATCGAGGACTTGCCCGAACGCTCCGTGTACCACTCCGCGAGCTTCATCATGTATTCGATGCCCGTGCGCACGGTGTGCACGTTCTTGATGTCGCCCGTCATGACGTGGCCCGCGAACATGTTGCCCAGCGTGGCGTCTTCCCAGCCCGGCACGAACATGGGCAGGTTCTTTTCGGCCGCCGCGAGGAGCCAGCTGTTCTTGGGGTCGATCTGGTAGGACTTCTTGAGCTTGCCCGAGAGGAGGATCTTGTAGAAAAACTCGTGCGGGAAGTACTTCTCGCCGGCCTTGTCGGCCTTCGTCCACTCCTCGAGAATCTCGTTCTCGATGCGGCGCATGGCTTCCATCTCGGGAATGCAGGTGTCCGTCACGCGGTTCATGTGGCGGTCGAGGAGGTCCTGCTCGTCGGCCGGCGTGAGGTCGCGGTAGTTCGGGATCCGCTCGTAGTGTTCGTGCGCGACGAGGTTGAAGACGTCTTCTTCGAGGTTCGCGCCCGTGCAGCAGATCGCGTGGACTTTGTTCTGGCGGATCATCTCGGCGAGCGAGAGGCCGAGCTCGGCCGTGCTCATCGCGCCGGCGAGCGTAACGAACATCGAGCCACCCGCGTCGAGGTGGGCGGCATAACCGCGCGCGGCGTCCTTAAGGGCGGCCGCGTTGAAGTGGCGGTAGTGGTGCTCGATGAATTGGGTGACCGGTCCTTTTGCGCTCATGGGCCCCTCATAGGTCCAGTGGCTTTTCAAATCAAGTCGTTCGGATCGCCGCGGGCCACCAAAAGAAGGCGCTCGATGGCGTGGAGCCGGAAGGGCGCCTAGAATGGCGCTGCCCATGCTCTCCCCGCTACCCATCGACGCCGTTCTTCCCGAGATCGAAGCGAGCTTGCGCGCGTCTCCGAATCTCGTGCTCGTCGCGGAGCCGGGCGCGGGTAAGACGACGCGGGTGCCCGCCTTTTTGCTCGAGCGCGGGCTCGTGCCCGACGGGCAAAAGATCCTCGTGCTCCAGCCCCGTCGTCTCGCGGCCCGGGCCGTGGCCGCGCGCATCGCCGAAGAGCGGGCTTGGGAACTCGGGGGCGAGGTCGGTTACAACGTGCGCTTCGAAAGCCGCTTTCGGGCTTCGACGCGTTTGCTCGTCATGACTGAAGGGATCCTCACCCGGCGTTTGCTGACCGATTCGGAGCTGCGCGACGTGGGGGCCGTGGTCCTCGACGAGTTTCACGAGCGGAGTCTCCACACGGACCTTGCGCTCGCGCTCCTCAAGGAGATCCAGGGCGCGCTGCGCCCCGACCTCAAAATCATCGTCATGTCGGCCACGCTCGAAACTTCGCGGTTGGCCGAGTACTTGCCCGACGCGCGCGTCTTGAGCTCGGCGGGGCGGGCCTATCCCGTGCGGACTTTCCGCAATCCCGAGCTCGGACCCCGCGACCGCGCGCCCGACATCGGGGCGCAGGTCGAGCGCGCGATCGCCGACTTGCGTCGCGAGCAAGACGACGGGGGCCACGCCCTCGTTTTCTTGCCCGGCGTGGGCGAGATTCGCCGCGTGGCGGATCACCTGGGCGGGGTGGCCGCTCTGCGGGGCTTCGAGATCTTCGAGCTCCACGGCAGTCTCGGGTTGGCGGAACAGGCGCGCGTGCTCGCCCCCGCGAAGCCCGGCCAACGGCGCATCGTGCTCTCGACGAACATCGCCGAGACCTCGCTCACCGTGCCGGGCGTGACGATGGTCGTCGATTCGGGGCTCGCGCGCGTGCTGCGCTTCGATCCCGCGCGCGGCTTCGATCGCCTCGAAGTCTCCCGCATCTCACGGGCGTCGGCCACGCAGCGCGCGGGCCGTGCCGGTCGCGAACGCCCCGGCAAAGTCTTTCAACTTTGGTCGGCCGAGGAGAACGCCCGCCTGCGCGATTTCGAGGATCCCGAGATCCGTCGCGTCGGGCTTTCGGCCACGCTGCTCTTGCTCGCAAGCTGGGGCGTGCGCGATTTCGCGGGCTTCGGGTGGTTCGAGGCGCCCAAGTCGGCCCAGATCGAGACGGCCGTCGCGGAATTGCGCGGACTGGGCGCCCTCGACGCGAAGAACGCCCTCACGGCGCGCGGCGAACGTTTGCGCGACTTGCCTCTGTCGCCTCGCTTTGGCGTGGCCCTCCTGAACGGAGCCGAACGGGGCGAGGCCGCGCGCGTGGCGCTCGCGCTCGCCCTGCTCGAGGAAAAAGACCCGGTTTACGATTTGGGACGCCTGCGTGGCGTCGTCGCGTCGGAACGGGAATGCGATCTGGAATTGCGCCTCGAGGCGATTGAACTTGCCGAAGTGCGCTCGCCGCGCGAATTGGGGATCGACGCGAACTCGCTGCGCCGCGTTCGGCAGGTCGCCCAGGATCTCGAACGCTCGGTTTCGGGCCGTGATCGCCGGGCGTCCACGGGCGAGGTTCCGATCGCCGAACTCCTATGGCCCGCGTTCTCGGATCGGCTCTGCCGTCGTCGCCAGGCGGGCGGCGAGAAGGCCGTCATGGTCGGGGGTCGCGGCCTCGCGCTCTCGCCGGATTCCGACGTGCGCCGCTCGGATTACTTCCTCGCGCTCGACTTGCTCGACACCGGGCAGAAAGCGGAAAGTCGCGTGCGTATCGCCTCGGGGTTGAGCTTCGAGGAGCTGCAAGCTTGGGCGGGCGCCGAAGTGCGCGAAGAAATCCGGCTCGAGCTCGGCGAGGACTTCAAGCCGGCGGCGCAGCGGAGCGTGCGCTTTCGCGATCTCGTCTTGTCGGGTCCCTTTCCGACTCCGCTCACGAAGGACCTCGCGGCCCACGCCGACGAAAAACTCGTCGACGCGCTCGTGCGCGAGTGGCCACGCTTCGTGGCGGCGCAGTCCGCGCTCGCGGGCTACCTCCTTCGTCGCGAGTTCGTGCGGAGCTTCGTGCCCGAAGCGGGAATCGCGGAGCTCGATGAGACGGTCCTGGGCGAATGGGCCGAGGCCTTGGTGGGCGCGCGTGGAAATCAAAGCCTACGTGATATCGACGCCTGGTCGATTCTCTCGGGCCTGCTCCCGCGGGCCGAGCGTCAAGCGGTCGAGGCCGAGGCGCCCGACCGACAGCTCGTGCCTTCGGGGCGGGAGATGCGTCTCGAATACGGAACGGATCTCAAGACGGTGACGTGTTCGGTCAAGCTCCAGGAACTCTTTGGCCTCGCGGAGTCGCCCAAGATCCTGCGGGGGCGGGTGCCACTTACCCTGGAGCTTCTCTCGCCGGGTCAAAAGCCCGTGCAGGTCACCCAAGACCTCGCGAGCTTTTGGCAGAACGGCTATCCGGAAGTGCGTAAGGAGCTCCGCGCGCGCTATCCGCGCCACCCTTGGCCCGAAGACCCTTGGACGGCCACGGCCACGCATCGCGCGAAGCCCCGCGGGACTTAGCTCAGCGCAGCCGAAACGCCGCCGTCACGGCAAGGTTCACGCGGGTCTTCGCCCGCTCGATCGTGGGGCCCGCGTCCATCTCGGCGCCGCCGAAGCGTTGGACCTTGGCGAAGGCCTGAAAGGCTTGCGGGGCTTCGACCGAAGCAGAGTCTTCGCGGATGCTCTCGACGGGGCCGAGTCCCGCGCCGGCCGCGCCCGCGAGCTTCTGCGCTTTGTCGCGCGCGTTGCGGAGCGCTTCCTCGAGACAATCGAAGCGGGCCTTGTCGAGTGCGCCCGTCGAGACGTGCGAGCCGAGCCCGCCCACGTCGCGGATGCCTTCCTGCACGGCGATCGCGATGACTTTTGACGAGAAGGTGAAGTCCGAACTCACCACGCGAAGTCCCGCGCGCGCCACGAAACCGCGCGAGACGCGCGTGCCCTTCTGCCAATCGAAGTCCTCGTTCAGCGAGAACTCCGTGGTTTCGAGTTCGAGATCGGCCGGCGGTTTGTCGCGGATCTTTTTGCGCAGACGCTCGAAGGCGTCGGTGGCTTGTTTGGCGGCCGTGGTCGCGTCCTTGTTTCGGAACTCCGCGGTGAAACTGATCGAACTGCGGTCGGGCAGCAGCTCGCGCGTGCAGTTGCCGCTCACGGTGACGGTGCGGGGGGCGTCGGCGCGGACGTCCAAAGCAAGGATCGCGAAAGTGGCGAGCGCGAGGAATGACTTCATGGGCCTAGTCTAAGCGGCCCCCCCAGATTGTAAACCCTCCGGGAGCGGCTCTAGGACATCGCGTGGAGCCCCGCGACCGCGAGCGGAATCCAGGCGAGCGCGAGTAGCGTGCTGATGAGCACGAGGAGCGCGGCTTGCTCGGGCTCGGCGTCGAGTTCTTGGGCGTAGGCGACCGTATTGGCGGCCAGCGGCATGAACGCGACGAAGAGAAAACCACGGCCCAGGACCGAACTCGCGGGCGAGCCGAGCCAAGGCGTCGCGCGCCGTCCGTCGAGCCAAAGGACGAACATGGCCACGAGGGGCCAAAGCAAAAGCTTTCCGCCCAAGGTGCCCGTGAGGAGTCGGAGCGAAAGATTTGGTCGTCGATCCCGAATGGCCGCATCGAACGCGAGGCCGACGAGCATGAGCCCGAGCGTCGTGTAGGCGCCGCGCAGGATCGTGAGCGTGTCGACGAGCGGCGCGGGCAGGGGATCTTCGCGGAGCAGTCGGACGAGGATGCCGCCCGCCGTCGCTTAGAGCGCCGGGAGGCGAAGGAGTCGCGCGAGGGCCTCGCGTGGGGTCGAGCGTCCTCGCGCCGTCACGTAAAAGCCCACCGTATTCTCGAAGAGGGTGAAGCCGATCGACAGCAAGACGGCCGTGGAAAAGGCGCTCTCGCCGAAGATCGCCACGGCGGCCGGAATGCCAAAGTACCCGGAGTTCGTGTTCCCCACGGCGAAGGCCATGAGGTTGCGCCGGGGCCGCGGCACCCTCGAGCCGAGGGCGTAAACGATCGCGCAGACGAGGCTCGCGAGTCCCCACGTCAGCAGCGGCAGCAGCAGAAACGACGCCGTGCCTTCGCGATCGATCGGCGCCGTCGCCGTGCCGTAGAAGAACACGCAAGGCGCCACGACGAAGATCGCGAGACGCGCGACGCTCCCGCGCTCGACCCCGAAGTGCCGACCCGCGACGAAACCGAGGCCGACGAGACCCAAGAGCGGAAGGGGTTTGGCGAGGAGGACAGAATCCATGCGAAGTCCTGACTCCGTGTCTTAGCATTCGGCGGCCCTTCGCCGTAGTGTCGGCCCCACGGATTTCTTCTCCGAAGGAAATGAGTATAGGATGATCGCACGTATGGCCGACAAAAAAAGCCCCAAAGATAGCCGGGTCGTCATGACCGAGATGGTTTTGCCCCAACACACGAACGCCCTGGGCGGCGTCTTCGGGGGCGTCGTCATGTCGTGGATGGACATCGCCGCGGCGATCGCCGCCGGCCGCCATTCGGGCCGCACCTGCGTCACGGCGAGCGTCGACGAACTTCACTTTCTGCGCCCCATCCGCAAAGGCTTCATCGTGAACATCGAGGCCGTCATCACGGCCGTGCAGAATACGAGCTGCGAGGTGCGCGTCACCGTGGGCGCCGAGAACATGATCACGGGCGAGCGCTTCCACACCGCGCGCGCTTTCATGACCTTCGTCGCGCTCGACGACACGGGACGGCCGGTCGAAATGCCGCCGCTCGGGGCCGAAACGCCCGAAGAGAAGAAGCACATGAAGGAAGCCAAGGTCCGCGCGGAGCACCGCCGCAAGCTCAAGAACGCGCTCGGCAAGGTCAAGCTGGAGGCCTAAGCGTGGCCGTTCGCTTCGCGCCTTCGCCGACGGGCCGTTTTCACGTCGGGAACTTGCGCACGGCTTGGGTGAGTTGGCGCTGGGCCCGCACGCTTGGCCGACCTTGGATCGTCCGCTTCGAAGACATCGACGGGCCGCGCGTGGTGCCGGGGGCCCGCGAAACCCAGCTCGCCGACATGGCCGCGATCGGATGCGTCCCGGACCTCGTGCGGATCCAGAGCGAACGGATTTCCCGCTACTTCGAGTTCGTGCACGAGCTCTGGCGCCGCGACGACGTCTACCCCTGTTTTTGCTCGCGCGCCGAGGTCGCCGCGCACCTCGCGGGCCTCGCGTCGGCGCCCCACGCGCGTCCGCCCCTCTACGACGGTCGCTGTCGTCATCTGAGCGTTGCGAAGCGTCAATCCTTGGCGGCATCGAATCCCAAAGTCGGATGGCGCCTACGCTCCCGCCTGTCGGCCGAGGGCTTTCACGACCTGCCGCTCGCGCGCTCCCGCTACGGGGAGGCGGGCCCCGTTCTCGCGGACTTCGTGCCTTCCTACAACCTGGCCTGCGGCCTCGACGACTTGGAGGAAGGCTACGATCTCGTCGTGCGGGCGTGGGACCTCGAAGAGGCCCTCAAGGATCAACGCCAAATTGCCGATTTCTTGGAGGGGAAACCGCGCTTGCCCGCCGTCTTCCACGCCTCGCTCGTCGTGCACAACGACGGTCGGCGCCTGGAGAAACGAAGCCGGGGCGTCACCTGGCCCGAGCTCTCGGCTTCGGGTTGGACGGGCGGGCGGCTTCTCGAACGTTTCGAGGCGAGCGTCGCGGAGACCTCGTTCGTTCCTGCGGAAGCGGCGGTCGGGGGCGAGCGGCGGCGGACTTTGTCGCTCGCGGATTTGGGAATTTAGCGACTCGCCTCCGTGGCGGGTCACGGAGGACGCGGATGAAAAAGCTCTTCGTTTGGCGCGGGGTCTCGCTCGGCGCCTGCTTGGCGATGGGTCTCTCGGTTCGGGCCGACCCGACCCGCCGCATCGACCCGCTCGATGCCTTCTGCGCGCGCAAGGGTTTCGGTAACGCCGATCCGACGGCGGCCTTCGCCAAGCTCCCCCGGGAGCGCGTGATGGCCTACCGGCAAAAGGATTACCGTTTTCACGATCCGATGGCCGATTACTCGCTCGGAATCATGCTCGACGTGACGCTCAAGCAGATCCAGTGGTCGATGTTCGCGCCGGAGAAGCTCGAGGAGTTTCGCCGAAACATCCGCGCCGCGCGCGCGGAAGTCGAAAGGGAGCCGGGCATGGGCGCCTTCGACCCCGAGCCGAACCAGTACCACGCGGCCGCCAAGCTGGCCGAGGTGCGCCGCCGCCGCGCCCTCGCGCTCCTGACGCCTTCGTTGAAGGACGCCGGCCTCGAGACGGAGGCCGCCGAGGCCGTGCGCGAACGCATTCTCTCGGGCGACGCGAGCATCGAGGGCGAGCGCAATCCCATTCGGGTCGACGCTTTCGTCGCCATGCTCCTGCAGGTCATCCGCGAAGAGTCGTCGCGGCGTCCACCGCGCGCGGGGGAAATCCACGCGTGGTCCGACGAATACCGCTGCGGCCACTACCGTCGCGCGCTCTTCCGCGGCTCCAAGCTGCTCGGCGCGCTCGGCCGCGGCGATACCTGGCGTTACCTCCGCACGAATCACGACGACGCCTTCCGCGCCTGGCTTAGCCAGCAGGCGCCCTACGGCGTCTCGCCCGACAAGCTCTTCCGCGAGGCTTACCGCCGCGCGGACGGCGACGTCTACCTCGCGCTGCTCTCCATCCAAAACGTCTTCGCGCGCTACTGGACCGTGCCGAAGCGCGACGATCTCAAGCACGTCGCCTCGCTCGCGCCCGTCTTCCACCAGCTCGGCGTGGGGGCGGACCACATGGGGCCGCTCTATCACTTCTGGGGCATGGTGCTCTACGGGTACGCGGAAGGCGCCATCGCTTCGAGTCTCATCGGGCGCATCGAGGGAATCGGGAGTCAGATCATGAGTCGCGGGGTGCCGGAACGGCAGGAAGACCACGCGAACCTGACGGGGGGCTGGATCGGAGCGGCGCTCCGCAAGGCCGTGGCGAAGGGGGCTTTTCTCTCGGATCCTCCGAACGCCCAGGCCACGGGCGCTTCGAGCTATCTCTCGGGCGGAGAATCCTTCGGCCCGGGCCTCCGCCGGATGGCGAAGAACCCGGACCTCAAAGGAAACGTGCCGAATCGCTAGGTCGGGGCGGGTCGCGACGTCTTAGGGCGCGACGTCGACGAGGAGCTTGTGGACGTTCAGCCGTCCGCCCGTCGTCGTCTTGCCTTCGAACGCCGGCTTGCGGTCGACCGTGCGCAGGATCGCGGCCTTGAGGCGCGAAGCCGTGAGGCCCGGGTTGTAGGCCAGCGCGAGGGCCGCGGCGCCCGCGACGTGCGGCGACGCCATCGAGGTTCCGCTCAGCGAGCTGTACTTGTTCCCGGGGTAGGTCGACGTGATGTCCTGGCCGGGGGCGGCCAGGTGAACGCTGTTGCGTCCGAAGTTCGAGAAGCTCGCGAGCGCCTCTTGGCGGTTGCTCGCGGCCACCGAGAGAATGTTGTCCGAGTCGTAGCTCGCCGGGTAGGACGGACGACGATCGTTGTCGTTCGTCTCGTTGCCGGCCGCCGCCACGAAGAGCACGCCCGCGGCGCGCGCGCGCTCGATCGAGTCGCGCAGAGCTTCGGAGTAGCCGCCGCCGCCCCAGCTGTTGTTGAGGATCTGCGCGCCGTTCTGCACGCCCCAGTCGATGGCGCGGATGGCGTTCGCGGTGGTGCCGCTGCCGCGGTTGTCGAGGAAACGCAGGCCCATGAGGCGCACCTTCCAGGCGACGCCCGCCACGCCGACGCCGTTGTTGCCGACGGCCCCGATCGTGCCGGCGACGTGCGTGCCGTGGCCGTTTCCGTCCTGCGGCGTGAAGTCGCTGTCGACGGCGTCGAAGCCGTAGATCGTGGTGCCGTTGTTGTCCTTGCTCCAGAGGTTCGCCTTGAGATCGGGGTGGGTGACGTCGATACCCGTATCGACGATGCCCACGACGACGTCGCGCGATCCCGTCGAGAGCTTCCACGCGAGGGGAGCGTCGATGTCGGTGTCGCTCGAGTTCGTCATTCCCCAGAGCGATCCGAGCTGCGGATCGTTCGGCAGGACGCCGCCGTTCTCGGGCGTCGGCGGGGTGGGAGTCGGCGTCGGCGTGGGGGTCGGCGTCGGCGGCTTCGCGCCGGCGGCGATACGCCAAATGTAGTTCGGTTCGATGAACTCGATGTCGTCGCTCGCGTCGAGCGATTGCACGCGCATCTCGGTGTCGCCGCCGCGACCGCGCAAGAGAAAGACGCCGTCTTCCGGCACGAGCGCCTCTTCGACGGGCACGCCCGACTGCTCGAGGGTCTGGATCTGCGCGAGCTGGCTGCGGCGCGCGCTCGAGCGGAACTTGACGATGTACTCGCCCGGCACGCTTTCGACGCCGTCGAGGTGGGGACGCACGCGGCCGCCCTGCGGGGCGACGGCTTCGGCGACGCCGAGACTCGCGAGGAGCCCCGTCGCCAACGCGATCGGTTTGGAACGTAATGCTTTCATGTGGTGTCTCTCTCCCTTGACCCCGTGTTGAGGAACCTCATTAGGCTAGAGGGCCGCGAGGTCGGAGCGTCAGAGGGAAATTTGGCTTAACGAGACTTACGCGCGCCGGGATTCCGTCGACGCGCGCGCGTTCCGTCGGGTGGAACGCGCGACGACCGCCGATCTAAAGGTCGAAGATCTTTCCGGGATTCAGGAGATTTTTCGGATCGAAGGCGCGCTTCACCGCGCGCATCGCTTCGATCTCGCGCGGATGTCGGGAATACGTCAGGTAAGTTTTTTTCAGGAGTCCGATGCCGTGTTCGGCCGCGATGCTCCCGCGCTTCGACTGGACGAGCGCGAAGAGCGGATCGTTCGCGCGCTCGCACGCGTCGAGGAAAGCCTTGCGAGCTTCCGGCGCGCTCTTCGCGGGATGCAGGTCGCGGCGGAGCACGTTCACGTGGATGTTGCCGTCCCCCACGTGCCCGAAGAGATAGAGTTCCGCGCCCGGGTACCAGGCCGGCGCGCGCTCGACGAGTTGCGCGAGAAAGTCCGCCATCTCGGGGAGCGGCAGCGCGAGGTCGTTCTTGTAGACGATGCCGAGCGAGCCGAGGCTTTCCGTGATGGTCTCGCGGAAACGCCAAAGCTGTTTGGCCTGCTCGCTGCTCGAGGCGATGACGCCGTCGACGACGAGGCCTTCGTTGAAGAGCGTCTCGAGGCCGGCTTGCAGGCTCTCGTCGCTGACGTCGGCCGTACCCTCGACGTCGACGAGCAAGTAGGCGGGCGCGGGCGTCTCGAAGGGCGCCGCGAATTTCTGCACTTCGAGGACGGTCCGCAAACAGGCCTCCGAGAAGATCTCGGCGGCGAGCAGCGGCCAGGCCCGGCGGCGGAAGATTCCCACGGCGCGCACGGCCGAGGGGATGTCGCGCAGGGCGAGCAGCAGCGTGCGCGCGGGCTTCGGAAGGGGAGCGAGCTTGAGCGTGGCCGCCGTGATGACGCCGAGGGTGCCCTCGCTGCCGATGAGGAGGTGTCGGAAGTCGTAGCCCGTGTTGTTCTTCTCGAGCTCGCCGTTGAGCTCGAGGAGGCTGCCGTCCATGAGCGCAACCTGGACGGACTGCACCCACTGGCGGGCATGTCCGTAGCGAATGACCCGCAGGCCCCCGGCGTTCGTGGCCAGGTTGCCGCCGATATGGCAGCTGCCCTTCGAGGCGAGCTCGACCGGCCAAAAGAGGCCGTGCGCGCGCCCGCGCTCCTGGACGGCTTCGTTCACGACGCCCGCGCCGACGCGGATGCTCTGCAGCTCCGGCCGGCATTCGCCGAGCGTCCGCAGTCGCTCGAGGTTGAGCACGACTTCGCCGCGCGTGGCGACGGCGCCGGCCGCGAGACCCGTACGGCCGCCCGAGGGCACGACGGCGACGTCGTGCTCGTTGCAGGCGGCCAGGATCGCGGCGACTTGCTCGGCCGTTTCGGGCCAGACGATCGCCGAAGCTTTCGTTTCGTGCAGGCGCGTCCAATCGCGCGCGTATTCGACGAGGTCGGGCCCTTCCGTCGTGATTCGGAGCGTTGGGTATTTCTGTCGTAGATTTTCAAGGAATTTCACGCGTTGACCTCTTCCCCAGGCTACGGTCAGCTTCCCGGGAAGGGAACTAGGAAGGGTGTCGGAAACTTGTTAGGTTGGGCCCGGATGGAAAAGATCGCCGTTGGCGCCGAGACTCCGCTCAAGCTCGTCGTGGCGACGCGGCGGGGGCCCCTCGTTTTGGGCTGGAGTTCGCGGGGTTTGGACTTCGTGGACTTGCCCGAAGAGCCCCTCGAAATCGAGACGAGCAAGGCCCGCCACGAAGCCCGCCTGGCCACGGCCCGCGAATGCCCGCCTTGGGTGCTCCACCTCGTGCCGCGCATCGAGGCCTACTTCGAAGGGTCGGCCGTGGAGTTTCGGGACGTCCCCGTGGACTTTTCGGGCTACACGGATTTCACGCGTCGGGTTCTCGAGGAAACGCGGCAGCTTTCCTACGGCGAGACCTGTCGCTACCGCGATCTCGCGTCCCGCGTGGGCCAACCCAAGGCCGTGCGGGCCGTGGGCCGGGCGCTCGGCTCGAACCGGACGCCGCTCATCATCCCTTGCCACCGCGTGCTCGCGATGTCCGGCCTGGGGGGCTTTTCGTCCCGCCGCGGTCCCGAGACAAAACGTTTTCTTCTCGAGCTTGAAGGCGCCCTCGTTTCCGACGAAGCTTCGCTGAGTTTTTTTTGATCGAAAAGTGAAAGGCAAGCTCGTGTCGCTTCTGCGTTTGGCCCTCTCGGGTTCTCTCTCCCTTGTGTTTTCGCTCGCCGCCGTCGCGCAAACCGGGCAACTGGACCCGCCGCGCCGCCGTGGCACGGTCTTCCGGGCCTGGGACGCGCGCGCGCACTTCGACGCGGGTTTTCCTCCGGCGTTGAGCGCGCAGGTCTGGCTCGGATGGTCGCGACGCTTTCGCATCTTCGATATCAATGCGTTCGATCGTATCGACGACCTCGTGGACGATTACGCCTACGGCTACATCCGGCCCCACATCCGCGCGCTCACCGCTTTCCGGGCCCATCAACTCGACGTCCGGACGGATCTCTACCCCTTCTCCTTTTTTGGTTTCACGCTCGGGGGAGTCGCCTCGGCGCTCGCCTTCGACGGGATCGAGAACTTTCGCCGCTTTTCGGGCTACGCCTGCGGCACGCCGATCTCGTGCAGCGGCTTCAACAACGTCTTCTTCGTCGAAAGCAAGTTCAAGTGGGCGGCCTGGGGCGGCAACATCTTCGGCGAGTTTTTGCTGCGCTGGGATTGGGCTTCCTCCGACGCGAACACTCCGCTCCGCTACGACACGGCGACGGGGCTTCCCTTCCAGGCGTCGGGCGATCGCGGCTTCGAGGCCTGGGCCGTCGTGGGCCATCGCATCGACGATCGTTCCTCGGTCGCGACGCGGTGGCGCCGTTACGGGTGGCGCGATTCCGACGCCATCCAGCACGATCTCGGGGTGAGCTACGCCTACTCGTGGGACAACCCCTGGTCGGGCGGCATCGAATTCAAACAAAGCTTCCGCAACCAGACCTTCCACGCGGGCGCCATCGGCCTCCGCGCGACCTACGAGTGGCGCGAATCCCCCGAACCCCAGTAAAAGCGCCAGACGCCTTCCTTAGCGGAGCAGGTCTTGGCAGGCGGAGACGTCCAGGTCGAAGACGTGTTGGAACGAAACTCGGTTGAAGACCTTGCCGGGGTTGAGAAAGGACGACGCGCGGTAGACGTAGCGGCCGTCTTCGTAGGTCTGGCGCCAGAGGCTCGCGTCCGGCGTTTCCATCCAGAACGAGAGCGTGAGATAGGTGCCGTGCTCGGGCCAGCGCGGCGATTTGCGCCCGACGAAAACGTATTCGGCGACGGATCCGCGCGGCGCCACGTCTTGCCGTATCGACGGGCCCGAGATCAGGATCTCCCCCGGCGCGAGAAGATTTTCGGGCGCCTGGCGACGGAACTCGCGCGTGAGGCACTGCGCGACGGGTTGCGACGCGTTCTCGATCGGCGTGACGACGGGGTCGGGAATCTCGGAAAGCGGCGAAGCCGCGAGCGAGAGCGCGAAGAACGGGGCGGCGAAAGTCATGGCGTTTCCTCCGTGGCGCGCAAGCGGCGTCCCGATCCGAGGCCCGGGTAAAGGCGATGGTTCGCGCCGGGCGCCGAGTAGCCGTTCACGAAAAGTCGCCTCGCGTGGCGCGATTCGTTCGGGCGACTGCCGTGCAGGGTGTAGGGGTGTAGCAAAATCAGGTCGCCGGCCCGCGCCGTGACCGCGACGTGCGAGTCCGGGGATTGACCGCGCATACCCTCGCCGTAGTTGAAGGCGCCGCTCTGCACGCGGCCGCGTTTGGCGCTGCCCGGAACCACGAGCAAGGGCCCGTTCTCGGCCGTCATGTCGTCCAAGCACAACAAGGTCTGGACGTAGGCGCCGCGACCGTTCACGTCGACCCAGTCGCCCGGGCGTTTCTCGCGGTGCTGCACGTCTTGGTGCCAGTCGAAGGAAACCCCGTCGCCCGGCATCTTGTAGTGCGCCTGGCTGATGAGCTGATCCATCTCTTTAGAGCCGAGCAAGCGACCCGCGAGCGCGAGCAGGCGGGGATGCCGGCCGACGCGCTCGAGCCGCTCGTCGGCGCCCGCGCACCAGACGATGCGATGGACGTTCACGTTCTCGCCGCGCCGGCCGAGCACGAAGAAGCTGCCCCGCCACGTTTGCGTGAGGCCGAGCTTGAGCGCCTGCGCGTGCAGCCGATCGAAGGCGTCGCGCATTTCCGAGATTTCGCGATCGTCGAAGAAGCGCGGGGCGACCGCGTAGCCCGTCTCGAAGAACTCCTTTTCGAGTTGGGCGAGGGAGTCCTTGGCCGACATGCTCCCCATTCTCTCAGAGCGCCGTCGTTCCCGTCATCCGTCGACCCCGCCTCCTTTTGCCGCCGGGGCGGCAAGAATTTGGCGGGGTCGACGGGGCCCGGGCGGCGGTCTCGGTCCTAACGACGGCCCGGACTAGCGCCAGAGCTCGGGATGCAGCTGGTACAAGATGCCGCTCATGGTCTCGGCGCTCTTGAGCATCGTCGCCTCCCGAATCGAGACGCCCATACCGGGCAACACGCTCTGCGCGGCGCCCGCGGCGTCCTCCGGCAGGACCTTGCCGAGCAGCTCCGTGGCCGCGTTGATCGCGAGCTGCGCCGTGGGCGCGCCGCGCACCAGGCGGGCGAAGCGCGAGGTCTCGAGCCCGACCTGCTCGGGGCTGAGCCCGGCCTCGACGAGTCCGAGCGCGTGGTTCACGATCTGGATCGTGAGGCTCGTGAGCTCCTCGGCCGTGCGCGGACCCTGATCGGCCGGGAGTCCGGCGTAGGCCTCGTTCAGCTTGACCTTGAGCGCATCGGCGTCGCCCGTCTCGAGCCCGACCTGGATCGCGACGAACTTCTCGAGGTCGGCCGACGTCTTGGCGTCGATCGTGCGGATCATGCCGAGCTGGTGGCCGAGCTTGATCATCTCGAAGCCGACGCTCGCCTCGTTGAAGGCGAAGAACTTGAGGTCGTGCTGCGAACCCGGCGAGGTCATGAAGGGCAGGTCCTTCACTTCGGCGCGATCGCTCAGGATGCGGAAGTGCGACGCGAGGTTGTCCGAGGCCTGCAGGCCTTGGCTCTCGAGGTTCACGACGCCGCCCAGGAGGGCGTAGATCTGCATCATCTCCGAAATGTCCGCGTCGAAGACCGTCGGCAGCGCGAGGCGGCCGAGCTCCGTCTCGATGCGCGGCGCGAGATCCACGGAGAGCAGGCTATGGAGCAGGTCGATGGTGGGGAACGTGAGCGCCGGGCTGTCGCGAAGCAGGAGCTTCTCGAAGTCCGCGAAGGAGAAGCGCAGGCTCGCCTCCTCGTAACGTTGCACGCCGAGCCCGCGGCTCGTGAGCATGATGAGCGCGATGACCTTGTCGTACTCGACTCCGCGCACGGCCATGCGGGTCAGGTCTTGGCCCATGGCCAGGCTCTTGAGCGCGCGGCGTTCGACCGGCACGACGGCCTTGATCACGCGGCCCGTCGGCTCGCCGGCCTCGTTCGTCTCGGGGACATCCCGTTCGATCGAGACGAAGCGACGCGACGGCGAGGTGCCCGCCGGAAGGTCCGGCGTGCGGACGACGTCGTGGAAGAACTGGAGGGCTTCCACGCTCGCCTCGATCCACGGCTGGAGATCCGTTTCGTCGCCCAGGCCAAAGGCTTGGTAGAGCGTCTCGTCCAGGACGAGCCGGATCGGCACGAAGACCGAGAAGAGTCGACCGATGTAGGCGCCGTCGCTCGCCGTGGAGAAGCGCAGGCGATCGGCCGGCAGGTTCGTGAGGGCGTAGCTCGCGTGGTAGTCCCGCACGGCGTTGCGCACGAGCTCGACCGGGTTCGAGCCCGAATCGAAGCGGTCGCAGCCCGGGCGGCCGCCGGCGTCTTCGTCCGTGCAGTAGCGGTAAGCCTTGAGCGGCAGCCGCGACATCTGCGCTTTCGTCAGGTCGAGCCAGGACGAGAGACCGAGCGCTTGGCGGTACTGCTCGAGGCCCACGAGCTTGCCGTTCGCGAGTTCGAGGTGGCCGCCGTAGGCCGCGCGGAGGGCCGCGACGTCCTGCGGGCCGAAGCCATCGTACGTGAAGTGGTCGTCCGTCATGTAGTCCATGATCGACGAGTAGTTTCGCGTCGTTTCTTCGCCGGCGAAGGTCCAGCGGGCCTTGTCGTAGCTACCCGCGAAGTTGTGGCGCAGGCCGAAGTTGTGGCCGATCTCGTGGAGGAGCGTCGACTTCCAGATGCGGGCGAGCAGCTGTACGTCGCTCTCTTTCTCGATGATCTCGCCGCTCACGCCTTCGATCGCGGCGGAGAGCTGCGTTCCCTTGTCGAGCACGCAGACGTCCGCGGCGCGCAGGCGCTCGAGGAAGGTCGACTTCGCGACTTCGACCGCGGCGCCGCGGGCGTGGAGGTGACCGCGGTGCACGATCTCGGCGCGTGAGGCCGCGCGGTGCAAGTCGTCGCCGACGAGCGTCGCGAGGGTCTGCGCCGCGGCCGAGTTGCCGAGGCCGCGACGGGCCAGGACGTCGCGAAGGTCTCGCGCGTCGAGCCGGCCGGCGCCCCCTTGGGTGCGGGCGAGATCGCTCGACCGGAAGTTTCGGCGCGAGACCGAGGCCCCGATCCCGTCGAGGGCGGAGGCCTGGGCGCCGTTCGCGCCACCGACCCCTTGGCCGCCGAGTTCGGGCAGGCTCGGCGTCGAGCCCGCGGCCTCGTTGTTTTCCGAGGCCGAGACGACGCCGCGGATCGTGACCTTGGTCGCGGCCGCGTAGTTCTTCTGCGCCTTCGCCATGCGGCGGAGCGAGTCGACGTAGCCGAGCATGTTGCCCCCGTAGAGGTAGACCGAAGCGGATTCGACCTTGCCCGTGCGCGGGTTGTGGTGCGAGCCGCCGAGCCCGAGCACGCCGCTCGAGGTCGCCTTCTCCACGAAGTAGATGTGGTTGCGGTCCAAGTCGCCCAGCGTGCCCACGTCGCCCGACGTCACGAGCTCGACGATGTCGTCGTTGCGCGCGAGCGGGGTGCCGGCGAGGGCCTTGCGGAGGCCGGCGTTGAGGTCGGCCACGACTTCGCGGGACGCCTGCGTGATGGCTTCGCGGATCTCGCGGCTACGCGCGTCCTGGCCTTGGGGGAGGCCAGCCAGGGCGTAGCGGATCTTCTGCCCTTTGCGCAGGTCGAAGATCGCGGCGAGCGGGATCTCCGTGCCTTCGCGGCCGACCTGACCGAGCGGGCCCGGCTGCAGCTTGCGGTAGGTAAAGAGTCCGAAGCCGAGTTGCTTCTGCGCTTCGAGCGGGACGCTCAGGAGCGGCTTTTCTTCGGCGGCCTTCTCGTACGCGCGGAAGGAGACGCGTTCGCGGAACGTGAAGGTCTTCTGGACGGTGTCGAAGTAACCGGCCGATTCGATCCCGGCGCAGTCGAAGGCGCCCACGTTGCCGGCGTAGGTGCTCGCGAGCGTGAAGCTCAAGAGCCCGCTCTTCTCGAGGCGGCTGTCGATATCGGAGACGATGTGTTCGGAGCGCCCCGCGAAGCAGCGCTCGAGTTGGTAGTACTCGAGCGGAGAGTTCGTGTTCGGGATGCGGTTCGAGGTCCAGTCGACGAGCGCGATCGCGCCCGCGTCCGTGGCCCGGGCCGCGACCGTCTGCGCGATCGGCAGGCGTTGGCCTTGCTCGTCGCGGTCGACGACTTTCACGTAACGAGCCGGCAGGAGCATGAGCGTCTCGAGGTCCGACGGCGTGTTGCCCGGCAGGCTCATGAGCGGCTGCGCGCGGATGACGCGAACTTGGTTTTCCTCGAAGCGGAACTCGACGATCTCGAGCGCGCCCGAGAGGCCCGCGAAGGCGTAGTCGAAAAGGTTCGGGCTGTCCTGCAGCGTGCGGCGCATGAGGAACTCGCGGCCCTTCACTTGCTCGACGTTCAGGGTCTGGCGCGGATCGAGACTGACGCCGATCGGCCGGAGGGCCGGGCCTTTGGCGATGCGCACGAGGGTGCCCTGGCCGGAGCCCGGCTTGAGCGTCGAGAAGCTCACGAAGGAAGAGAGGCTGCCCTTGTGGTCTTCGGCGCCGCGTTCGGCCTTCACGAACTCGACGGCGTTCGTCGTGTAGCGAAGCGCGACGACGCAGGTCTCGGCCGTGAGTCCGAGGTAGGCGACTTCGCTCAGCGTGCGGGCGTCGCAGAGTTGGACTTCGGCGGCGGCCTTGCCTTCCTTGAGCGAGCGCTCGAGGGCGAGCTTAAGGTCTTCCGGCAGCGTCGAGCGGTCGGCGACCTGGAAGATCGCGAGCCCCGCCTCGTTCAGCTTGAGACGGTAGAGCGGCGCGCGGCCGGCGAGCTTGAGTCCGCCCGTCGCGGCTTCGCTCTCGTCGACGAAGATGGCGAAGCGATTCGCGAGATCGGCGCCCCCGAGCAGGCGGCCGTCGATCTCGTTCGTCGCGAAGATCTGGCGCGCGTCCTCGACGCCGCCCGGGGCGATCGTCACGACCTCGCGTTTCGAGACGAGTGTGGAGAGGCGCACGTGCGTGGCCTGCTCCGGTTCGGTTTCGACGATCTGCAGCGTCCGCGTTTCCTCGCCCAAGTCGTTCTTGGTGCGTTCCACGGTTCCGTGCGCCGAGATCGGGTATTGGAAGAGGGGGACCAAGAAGGAGTCCCCGCGAGATTGGGCGATGGCTTGTTCCACGAGCGGCAGCTTCGCGAGCTCGGCCGCCGTGACGACCTTGGAGGCCGTAAGGTAGCGCACGCCCACGTCGAGTTGCACGTTGAGCGCGCCGGCGTTCGACGCGAAGACGTCGAGGTCCTTGAAGAGCGACTTGAGGCGTTCTTCGCCGCTCACTTCGGTCACGCGCTTCGGCGTCATTTCCTCGGTGAGGCCGCGTCCGAGGATGGCGAGGCCGTTCAGGCTTCGGGCTTCGCCCGTCGACACGACGAGGCGCGCGGACTCGAGTTGGCCGATCTCGAAGATGTCCTCCTCGACGCCGTCGGGCCATTGGGCGGGGCGCTTGCCGGAGCAGCTCGAGATGAGCAGCGAAGCGGCGAGTAGGCCGAGGACCCGTTTGGCGAAGTGGCGTTGGGTGAACATGGTCGGTCTCCTTTCCGTGGCGGTCGTTCCCGTAACTTCATCCCGGCGCGCGTGGCGCGGGAATCGAGGGCGAAAATCGTCAGAACGCATAGGTCATACCTCCGTAGATCGAGGAGGATTCGCGTCCCATCAGGGCGAGGTTCGTCGTCTCGCCGTCGGGTTTGTAGAGCGAGCCGCCGTTCGTGTGGCCCATCTCGAAGGAAAGATGCTCGTGGATCTGGAGTCCCAGTTCCTGGCCGAAGCGGAAGCTCGACGTGGCCGCGCCGTCGTAAGTGCGGATCGTCGTGAAACCCTGGATGAGGGTCAGGCTCAGTCGACGGGAAAGGGCGAAGCCCGCGTCCACCCGCTGGGAAAGCCCCCAGGCCGCGTTCGAACGGCCGCTCGTCGAGGTCGTGTAGGCGTGAAAGCTCCGGAGTCCCGTCAGGCGGTAGGAGAGCCGCAGCCACGGCGCGCCGACGGCCTCGCCGTTGAGGCTGAGCGTCGGGCCTCCTGACAGCGTCGTGCGCAGTCCCGCGCGCGCGTGTGAGGCTTCGGAGAACGGCAGGCTGAAGGCCGCCGACCAGCGAAGCTTGAGCGTGCGGTGCGGAAGCATCGGAAGGAACGAAGCCGAGACGAGGCCGTCTTGCGCCGTCATCTCGTTCTCGCCCGAAAGATCTTGGGCGAGGGCGAACTGGCCGGCGAGCGTGAGCTTCTCGGAGAAGGTGTAAAGCGGCGCGAAGCTCAGGCCCAGGCTCGAGGCGTGCTCGGCTTCGTCGAGGCCGGCCAGGTTCGTGTCGACCGAGGCCGAAAGGCTGGCGTCGAAGGCGGCGAGGGCCGGCGTCGTGGCCAGGCCGAGGAGGAGCGGGAGGCTTCGGAAGCTTTTCACGTCACGCCTTTCTCCCCGCGAGTCATTCGCGAGGTAGGCGTATTCTGAATGAGGGCGTCAAAATCCCAGCCCTGCTCCTTCGTGAAAAAGTCTTACACGGAAATTTCGATGCATAAGTTGCATTGCGAAGATGCGCAAATTGCTTCGGTCAATGCGTATAGCAGGGCAATGAAATCGGCGGTCCTTGAAAGATCTCGAGTGAAGCCAAGCGCGCGGCGACGCCTTAAGCGATGGGGTGCCTCAATAAGGGGAACAAAAAAGGACTAGAAGACCGTACTAAGGCCCGTCCGCAGACCGAAGAAGGAAGCCGGCGGGCTCGTCGCGTCCGATCCACCCAGAAGGGCGGCGTGGACGAGAACGCCGCGCGGGAGCAGCTTCGGTCGGTAGGCGACGTGGAGCTCGGATTTCCAGCGGAAGGCTTGCGAGCGGCTTTCGGGGCCGAGCGCGGAACGGCTCGTCGTTTGCGCGACGAGTCCCGCCAGAAGCTGCGCCGAAACTTCGAAATCGCCGGCCGGGGTCACGTAGAAGGACCACTCGAGGCCGGCGAGCAAAGGAAGGCGGTAAAGATCCTGCTGCGCCGTTTGGCTCGACGAGTTCAAGGTGAGGGTGGCGGAACGGCGGCGCCACTCGAGCCCCGTCTCGACGACGCCGGCCAGGCGCTGCGAAGCGAGGAAGCCTGGACTGCGGTAGCTCACGGAGAGGGCCGGGACGGCGGAATGACCGAAGGCTTCCGCGTTCGGGAGGTAGGTGCTCGTCACGACGCTCGAACCGCCCAGGAAAACCGCGCCGATGCGGAGGGAGTGGCTTTCGCGCAGCGGGAGTTCGCGGCTCGAGTCGATGTCGGTCGAGCTGTAGCTCACCCATTCTTCGGGAACGCGAATCGAGGCCGAAGCCTCGGTCGGCGTGGCCGAAGGCTTGGGTTTGCGGTTCGTTTGGCCCCACGCCGAAGCGCTCCCCAGGGCCAAGCTCGATGCGAATGCGAAAGCGGCGAAACGATTCATCCTTGTATCTCCAACCCAAGGTTAAAAACGCGGTATGACACGGCGTTCTAGTTCGCGACGGCTTTCAGTCAACTCGCCTTTTGGAAGGCGAGCGGCAAGTCCCGATGATTTGCCGTATAAAGGGAAGATGCGCGTTAGTTGGTTTCTCACCTCGACCCTGGTGGCCGTTCCTGCCCTGGCCCAAAAACCCACGCCGACCCCCACGCCCGCTCCGACGGGCCCGGCCGAAAGCCGCGGCGAGCGTCTTTCCATCCAGGAAGCCGTGGACCGCGCCATCGAGTTCAATCACTCGCTCCGCATCTCGCGCGAGCAGATCCGGGCGGCCGAAGCGGACCGCAGCGCGAAGACGCTTTCGACCTTCGTACCCGAAATCTCCGCGACGCTGGGCGCGAACTACCAGAAGGACGCCGCGAGCTCGCCGGGGGCCAATTTTAACGGCGAGCCTTACGGCTTTTTCCAGGGCGGGCTGCAAGCTCGCCAGGTCCTCCTGCGCGGATCGGCTTCTTGGCAGGCGCTTCGTTACGTCGACCGCGAGATCGAGCGACTCCGCTTCGAATACGATCGCAACGAACGCGACCAGATCGCGGCCGTCGTGAAGTCTTTCTACGGCGTGCTCCTGTCCCGCAAGAAGATCGATACCTACGAACGCGTGCAGCGCACCCAGCGCTCGCTGCTCGGACGGGCCCAACAGCGTTTCCGCGTCGGATCGGAGCGCAAGCTGACCGTCTTGCAGTTCCAGACGAAGCTCGCGTTGCTCGAGCCCCAGATCATCCAGGCGCGCAACGAGCTCGAAACCAAGAGCGTCGAGCTCCTGAATCTTCTCGGGGATCGCCGCTCGCCGCTCTTCGAGGTGGTGGGCTCCTTCGATCGCGTGGTGGGCCTGCCGTTGCCTTCGACGGTCGCCAAGGCCGACGAGACCCAGCCCGAGCTTCAGTCCCAACTGCTCGAGCAGGCCAAGCTCGACGCCCAGAAGGCCGTCGAGATGTCCAAGCACTGGCCTTCGCTCGAGGCCCTCGCCTCGATCAATCGCTCGGGGACGACGAGCGGCGCGATCTTCGACAACGACAACACCCGTTGGTCGGCGGGGCTTGGCCTCACGATCCCGCTCTTCACGGGATTCAGCTCCTTCCGGGAACGCGAAAACTGGGCCGCCCGGCAGGCCCAGTTACGCATCGGGGAGCGCAAACTTCGCGACGAACTGGCCCAGCGCCGCGTGCAGGTTTCTCGCGAGCTCGAATCGGTGCGCGCGCGTCTGAACGCGCAGCGCGCCGCGGTCGAGCTTGCGCGCGAAGCTTACGCCACGGGCCAGCAGAACTACGGGCTCGGCACGGCGACCTATTCGACGCTCTTCGAGACCGAGCAGGCGCTCACCGAGGCCGAGCTCAGCTACAACCAGACCGAGTACGATTACCTGACGAAGCTCGCGGACTTCTACGTCGTCTCGGGCCAACCGCTCCGAGATCTCATCAAGGTCCTTTAGTCGTCGGGGTCGGGGCCGTGGGCGGCAGCGCCGGCGAGGGACCCGGCGAAGGTTGGTTCGTGGGGTCCAGGTAGTCCGGCGCCACGAAGTCGGGCGTGAACGGGTAACGATAGCTGCGGTACTTCGAGAGATCCGGCTTGCCGCCGGCGACGTAAGCGTCGTCCCAGAATTGCGCGAGCTGCGCGGCCGAGTCCGCCATCTGGCGCAGGATGAGCGCGCGGAAAGCCTTGGCGCCTTGCTCGTCCGCGGGGCGGCCGGCCGCCGACAGCGGGTCGGACTTCAGCGCGGCTTCGCGTTCGGCCACAGCGCGTTCGCTGATCTTGCGCATCCGCTCGACCGTCGTGCCGACCTTGTAGTTCTGCTTACGTCGTAGCTCCTTGGCCTTCGTCTCGACTTCCGCGGCGAAGGAGAGGGGCTGCGCCGAGACGGAGCTTTCTTCATAGTACGCGTGGATTCCGGCGTGGCCGGCTTCCTTGCCGTCGTAGTCGCTGTGGTTATGGAAAGGCATCGAGGCGTCGCCGACGAAATGCCCGAGCAAGCCCATGTGCACCATCATCTGAAAAACGCCGGAGTTATAGGGAAGAGTATCGCTCTGCTCTTCGGGCCGGGTCGAGGGTGGGGTGCTCTCGCGCGCCTTGAGGGCCTCCGAAGTCGCGATCCGCACGAACTGATCCGCGCGCCACCACAGCGATCCCGCCGAATGGCCGTTCACCGTTTGGGTGCGCGAGTTCGTGAGGAGGGCGAAGGCGGGGTACGAAAGCGGGAGTTTGGCGATCGGAAGTCCCACGTTCTCGGGATTCAAATAATGCGTGGGGTCTCCGACCTTGCGCCAGTCTTCCCGCGACTTCCAGTGGATGTCGGGGATGTTGCAGACGTGGCCCATGAGATCCCCGCGGGAGGCCAGGAAGTCGGCCAGCTTGGGCTCCTGCACCAAGCGCGTGGCGACCGCGCAAATCAGGTGGTGACCCCGACCGCCCCAGGCCTGGGCTTGGGGGCCCAAAGCAAATGCGAGTAGTCCAAGGAGGCTTCGGGTACCAAGAAGGGTCATCCCAAGAACTTGCCAGTCCCAAGCCGGTCTGTCACCCCGGGGAGGGCGGCGGGGCAGAAACGAAGAGGGCCCGGACGAGCCGAAGCGAGCCCAAATACCGTGGACTCCGGCCCGTTTTTTCTCTATTTTCCGGCCCCTATGAAGCTGACGCGGAATCTTCCTTGGAGTTTCTTGTTGGGTCTCTTTGTCTTGGCGGGTTGCGAAACGGCGACTCCCCCTTCCGCGGAAACGACGACCCCGTCGGCTTCGTCCGCCCCGACCACGGCGACGCCCGTCGCGACGCCGGCTTCGGCCCCTCAAGTTTCGATCGATCCGGCGGGGCCCCAGCCGTCGCCGGTCCTGACTCCCGTCGAGGCTTCGATCCCGAGGGCGATCCCCGTCGAAGAAGACGAACCCGTCGTCGTCACTCCGACGCCGGTGAAACCGCCGCAAGTGGCCGTGCCCGCGCCGGCGCCTTCGCCCGTCACCGAGATC
>ERZ761607.1370-NODE-1370-length-31025-cov-5.946787_pt1 | contig 31025 bp, 27 predicted proteins | sample MGYA00511164_ERZ761607 | MGnify/ENA primary metagenome ERZ761607 (study PRJEB28899, sample SAMN02445080) | bioreactor sludge metagenome | biome: EBPR sludge | place: Australia: Brisbane, Thorneside Wastewater Treatment Plant | collected 2011-06-22 ... | reverse complement strand
GAGCGTGGCCCTGGCCACCGCTCTGCGCGAAGCAGGCGCTTACGCCGAGTGGCACGAGATTGATCTGCCGCACGGGCATGATTCCTTCCTGCTGGATGGGGTCCACCAGACCGAAATCGTGCGGGAGTTCTTGGCGAGGGACCCAAGGGAGTCCTGAAACCTTGCGACCGCGAAGCCGCAAGTGCTAATCTTTCATTCCCACGCGGGTGTAGCTCAGTTGGTTAGAGCGCCGGCCTGTCACGCCGGAGGTCGCGGGTTCGAGCCCCGTCATTCGCGCCATTCTTCTCCCAAAACGATTCCCATCTGAACGGCCCGCTGTCGGAATAGCGGTGGCGACTGGGCTCCGCCCTCCGCCGCGACTCAAGTTCGCGCCGGTGACTTTTCGATTGCGTCAAACGGCGGCTCCGTTAGTCCGGATACGGATGAACGACTCGACCGCCGATCCGTCCGCCGCCCGCCAGGTGGCGGCGCTCTGCTACCGGACATCGCCCCGCGTGGAGATCCTGCTGGTCACCTCGCGCGAGACGAAGCGATGGGTCACGCCCAAGGGCTGGCCGATGAAGAATCGCCCGGGCTACGCCGCCGCCGCGACCGAGGCCTTCGAGGAGGCCGGCGTCGATGGCGTGATCGGTGAGCGGCCGATCGGGACCTTCGGCTACGACAAGGTGCTGAAGAACGGCGACGCCCGTCCGGTGGCGGCCGATCTCTACCCCCTGCAGGTGGTCGCCGAACGCCCGCGATGGCCGGAGGACAGGCAGCGCTCGCGGCGCTGGTTCACGCCCGAGGCCGCGGCCGAGGCCGTGCATGAAGACGACCTCGCCGCGCTGATCCTGGCGTTTTGCGCGACGCTCGCGCGCTGAGGCCGCTCAGTCGGCGCCAGAAGATTTGCGATCCTTCAGGCCGCCGCGCCGCGCCAGCGCCTCGCGCAGAAGCACCTCGAGCTGCGCGTTGACGCTACGCAGCTCGGCGGCCGCGAGGCGCTCGACAGCCTCGAGCACCTCGGGCTTGACCCGCATCAGAAAGGCGCGCTTTCCCGGGCTGGCCACGACCTACCCGTACAGCGTGCCGGTGTTCACCACGGGCTGAGCGTCGCGGTCGCCGCAGAGCACGACCAGCAGGTTGGAGACCATGGTCGCCTTTCGCTCGTCGTCCAGATGAACCACGCCACGATCGCTGAGCTGGTTCAGGGCGCTTTCCACCATGCTGACCGCGCCGATGACAATGGTGCGGCGGGCGGCGAGCACGGCCTCGGCCTGCTGACGGCGCAGCATCGCGCCGGCGATCTCCGGCGCATAGGCCAGGTGCATCAGGTGGGTCTCGTCGATGGCGATGCCGGCGACGGCGACGCGGGCCTGCAGGTCTTCCTTCAGCCGATCCCCGACGATCTCCGCATCGGCGCGGAGGGTCGGTTCCGCCTCTTCGGCATGGTCGTAGGCATAGTGCCGGCTGACTTCGCGCAGGGCGGTCTCGATCTGGATGTTGATGAAGGCCGTGTAGTCGTCGACGTCGAACAGGGCCTGGGCCGAGTCGGCGACGCGCCAGACGACGTTGGCGGCGATCTCGATCGGGTTGCCGCGCTTGTCATTCACCTTGAGCGTCTCGCTGGTGACGTTGCGGACACGCAGGCTGATCTTCTTGCGGCCATACCAGGGCAGCACCCAGCGCAGACCGGTGGTGCGGTCGGTGCCCTTGTATTCGCCGAACAGGGTGATGGCGCATCCCTCGTTGGGTTGGAGGGAATAGAAGCCGGCCAGCCCCAGCGCCGCGATCGCAATGAGGACGATCCCGGTGATGCCGACCATCTCCATGCCGTCGGTCTCGATGTGGGTCAGCATCCAGACGCCGACCCCGATCGCGGCCAGCAGGCCAAGCAGCATGAGCCCGCCATTTCTGCCGCCCCCGACGCGTTCCTGGGTGCGATTGATGCTCAGATGTTCGGCCATCGGCCCCTCCATAAGTAGTAGCAAAGTGATATCACTTTTGCGGAGCGCGTCAATCGCACTTGCGGCCCCCGCCTTCCGGCGGGTACGCGGGTCTGCGAGGGGGACCCGATGGCCAAGATCCTGTTCACGACCTGGGAAGGCGGCGGTCACGTCCAGCCGATGATGCTGGTCGCCCAGGGCCTGCAGGCGCGTGGCCACCAGGTGCTGGTCCTCAGCGACGCCTGCAACGCCGCCGACGCCGCCGCGCTGGACCTGCCGTTCCGTTCCTGGCGGCACGCGCCCACGCGGCTGGACAAGACCGCGGCCAGCGACCTGCTGCGCGACTGGGAGGCCGACAATCCGATGGAGGCGGTCACCCGGCTCTGCGAGCGGATCATCGCCGGCCCCGCCGCCGCCTATGCCCGGGACGTGGTGGAGGTCCTCGATGCCGCGCCGTTCGACGTGGTGGTCAGCCAGGAACTGCTGTTCGGGCCGATGATGGCCGCCGAGCGCGCGGGAACGCCGCTGGCCCTGTTCTGCGCCAACGTCTGGCCCTTCCCGACCCTGCCCGGATTGCCGCCCTTCGGGGCGGGCATGCCCCCGGCCGCCAATGACCAGGACCGCATGCTGCATCAGATGGTCGGCCAAACGACCCGGACCCTCTTCCAGGCCGGCCTGCCGGCCCTGAACGCCGCCCGAGAAGGCCTGGGATTGGCGCCGCTCGCCGATCTGTTCGACCAGCTGTCCGTGGCGAGGACCATCCTGCTGGGCACGAGCCGGGCCTTCGATTTCGCGCCGGAACCGCTGACCGAACCGTTTGCCTACGCGGGACCTTACGTTGCCGATCCGGTCGGCGTGGAGCCCTGGACCTCCCCCTGGCCGACGGACGATCCACGACCGCTCGTGTTGATCACCTCCTCGACGCTCTACGAGGCGCAGGAGAGCCTGCTGCGCGGCGTGATCGCGGCCCTCTCCGGCCAGCCGGTCCGGGCGCTGGTGACCTTGGGACCGGCGCTGTCGCTCGCCGACTTCCCTGGAACCGACAATGTGAAGGTGGTGACCAGCGCGCCCCATGGCGCCCTCTTCGGCGAGGCGTCGCTCGTGATCACTCATGGCGGCCACGGGTCTGTCATTCGGCCGCTGATGGCGGGCTTGCCGCTGTTGGTTCTGCCAGGCCTGCGCGACCAGCGGGACAATGCCGCGAGGGTCGTGCAACGCGGCGCCGGCCTGATGCTTGAGCGCACCGCCTCGCCGGAGGCCATCGCCGAGGCGACGCGGTCGCTGCTGACCGAGCCCCGCTATCGCGAGCGCGCCGTCGCCCTGGGCGCGGCGATCCGCGCGGACGTCGACGCGCGTTCAGCGGAAGATCTGCTGGAAGCGTGGCTCCCGCGAGGCTAGAAGGCGCCTCCTGGAGACGGGCGGCTAGCTCAGCTGGTCAGAGCATCTCGTTTACACCGAGAGGGTCGGCGGTTCGAACCCGTCGCCGCCCACCAGTCCGCTTCGCCCCTGAGGGGCTACGCAGGGCTGATGCCCAGTTGCAGGCTTCGCAGGGACGGGCCGACGCCGCAGCCCCCCCAAACGCGAAGAGGCGGCCGCCCTTCCGGACGACCGCCTCCGCGATAGTCTATCGATCTGTCCGGGCTTAGCCGTTCAGGGTCGACTTCAGGCCTTCGCCCACCTGGAAGCGGGCCGTCTTCGAGGCCGGGCGCTTCACGGTCTCGCCGGTGCGCGGGTTGCGCGCGGTGCCGGCGGCCCGGTTCACGGCCTTGAAGGTGCCAAAGCCCACCAGGCGGACGTCGTCGCCCTTCTTCAGCGACGCGGTGACCGCGTCGACGAAGCTTTGCAGTGCGGCGGCGGCCTGCGTCTTGTTGAGACCAGCGCCATCGGCGATGGCGGCGACCAGTTCGGCCTTGGTCATAGAAATCTCCCAGCCAGTAGGTGTTGTGCGGCGCGGTGTTCCCCCTCCGGGTGCAGCCGTTCGCCTGTGGGGATTATGGCGGAAGGCGCCCCCCCGTCAAACGAAAGGCCGCCCGGGAATCACCCGGACGGCCCAAATTATCGTTGATAACTTACCTTGGGTGAGCGTCAGTGGGTGATCACGGCGTCCGTGTCCAGATCATCGGCCTTCGCAGGTGCAGCAACCGATTCGTCCGAATCGCTCCATTCGATCGGGGTCAGGGGGCCGGTAAGGGCCCGCGCGAGCACCTGGTCGATCGTCGAGACCGGCACGATCTCCAGCGCCGATTTCACGTTCTCGGGGATGTCCGCGAGGTCCTTCTCGTTCTCCTCCGGGATCAGCACCGTCTTGATGCCCGAGCGGAGCGCCGCGAGCAGCTTCTCCTTCAGGCCGCCGATGGCGGTGACCCGGCCGCGCAGGGTGATTTCGCCGGTCATGGCGATGTCCTTGCGGATCGGATTGCCGGTCAGGACCGAGACCATGGCCGTGGCCATGGCCGCGCCCGCCGACGGGCCATCCTTGGGGGTGGCGCCGTCCGGCACGTGGACGTGGATGTCGGTCTTGTCGAACATCGTCGGCTTGATGCCGAAGGCCGGCGCCCGCGAGCGGACGTAGCTGTTCGCCGCCGAGATCGACTCCTTCATCACGTCCTTGAGGTTGCCGGTGATGGACATGCGGCCCTTGCCCGGCATGCGGACGGCCTCGATTGTGAGGATGTCGCCGCCGAACTCGGTCCAGGCCAGGCCCGTGACGATGCCGACCTGGTCTTCCTCGTCCGTCTCGCCGTAGCGGTACTTGCGCACGCCCGCGTATTTGGCCAGCCGCTCGTCATCGACGGTGATCGTCGTGACGTTCTCGCGCGACAGGTCGCGGACGACCTTCCGCGCCAGGTTGCCCAGTTCGCGCTCCAGCGAACGCACGCCCGCCTCCCGCGTGTAGTAGCGGATCAGGTCGCGGATCGCCTTGTCGGGGACGATGAACTCCGCATCCTTCAGGCCGTGGTCCTTGGCCAGCTTGGGCAGCACGTGCCGCTTGGCGATCTCCACCTTCTCGTCCTCGGTGTAGCCGGGGATGCGGATGATCTCCATGCGGTCCAGCAGCGGCTGGGGCATGTTCAGGCTGTTGGCCGTGGTGACGAACATCGTCTGGCTCAGGTCGTAGTCGACCTCCAGGTAGTGGTCGGCGAAGGTCGCGTTCTGCGCCGGGTCCAGCACCTCGAGCAGGGCCGAGGACGGGTCGCCCCGCCAGTCGGAGCCCATCTTGTCGATCTCGTCGAGCAGGAAGAACGGATCGACGGCCTTGGCCTTCTTCATCGACTGGATGACCTTGCCGGGCATCGAGCCGATGTAGGTGCGGCGGTGGCCGCGGATCTCGGCCTCGTCGCGCACGCCGCCCAGCGACAGACGCACGAACTCGCGGCCGGTCGCCTTGGCGATCGACTTTCCGAGCGAGGTCTTGCCGACGCCGGGAGGGCCCACCAGGCAGAGGATCGGCCCCTTCAGCGAGTTGGTCCTGGCCTGCACGGCCAGGTACTCGAGGATCCGCTCCTTCACCTTCTCCAGACCGTAGTGATCCTCTTCCAGGATCGCCTCGGCCTTCACCAGGTCGATCTTCTTCTGCTTGGCCTTGCCCCACGGAATGCTGAGCAGCCAGTCGAGGTAGTTGCGCACCACCGTGCTCTCGGCCGACATCGGGCTCATGTTGCGCAGCTTCTTCAGCTCCGCCTCGGCCTTGGTCCGCGCTTCCTTGGACAGCTTGGTCTTCTTGATGCGTTTCTCGAGCTCAATGAGTTCGTCGCGACCGTCGTCCTGGTCGCCCAGCTCGCGCTGGATCGCCTTCATCTGCTCGTTCAGATAGTACTCGCGCTGGGTCTTCTCCATCTGGCGCTTCACGCGCGAGCGGATCTTCTTCTCGACCTGCAGGACCGAGATCTCGCCCTCCATCAGGGCGAAGACCTTCTCCAGTCGCTTCACGACGTCGAAGATCTCCAGCAGTTGCTGCTTGTCGCCGATCTTCACCGACAGATGGGCGGCGATGGAGTCGGCCAGCTTGCCCGGCTCGGCGATCTGCGGGATCGAGGCCAGGGCCTCGGGCGGGATCTTCTTGTTGAGCTTGACGTAGTTCTCGAACTGCTCGGCCACCGCGCGCGACAGGGCCTCAGCCTCGTGCTCCTCGCCGCTGTCCTCCTCGATGACCGCGGTTTCGGCTTCGTAGTAGTCCTCGCGCGCCGTGAACTTCACCACGGCGGCGCGGTCCTTGCCCTCGACGAGGACCTTCACGGTGCCGTCAGGGAGCTTCAGGAGCTGCAGCACGGTGGCGACCACGCCGACGTCGTAGATGTCGTCGGTGGCGGGATCGTCATCGGCGGAGTTCTTCTGGGTGGCCAGAAGGATCTGCTTGTCGGTGCGCATCACCTCTTCGAGGGCGCGCACGGATTTGTCGCGTCCCACGAACAGGGGAACGACCATGTGGGGAAACACCACGATGTCCCGTAGCGGCAACACCGGAAGCGTGCGGATATCGGTCATACCAGTCTCCTTGGCGCGGCCCGCATATCGGCGCCACGCCGCCGCATCGCCAACATGGCGACCGGCCTTGTTACGGATATGTGGCCGCTTCGCACCCGCATTCAAGTTTGCGGGGAGTCGCGCGGCGAAGCGCCCCACACACGGGCTCGTGAACGGTCGTCGGCCCTTGCCCCGCGCCCTCCCCCCGACTTATGGACCGCCATGGCCTGGACCCGCACCTACGATGAGGCTGAACCTCAGCGCGTGAATCGCTGGCTGGCGCAGAGCGGCGTCTGCTCCCGGCGCGAGGCGGAGGGCCTGATCGGCCGCGGTCTGGTCAGCATCGACGGCGAGACGATCGCGGATGTCGGCCGCAAGATCCTGCCCGGCCAGACCCTGACCCTTGCGGACGACGCCACCGCCGACCTGGGCGCGGCGCTGACGCTGATGATCCACAAGCCGGTCGGCATCGTGTCTTCTCAGCCGGATCCGGGTCAGATCCCGGCGGTGCGACTGCTGACGCGCAAGGCGCTGTGGGGCGCCGACGCGCCGATCCCCGATCGCGACAGCAAGCTCGCGCCCGTCGGTCGCCTGGACATGGATTCGCGCGGCCTGCTGATCCTCTCGGAGGACGGGGTGGTGGCGAAGGCGGTGATCGGCCCGAAGTCCGACCTGGAGAAGGAATACCGCGTGCGGGTGATCGGCAACCTCACCGACGCCAAGATCGCCCTGCTCCGCCATGGGCTGGAGCTGGACGGCCGCAAGCTCCGGCCGGCCAAGGTCACCCTGGCCGGCGACAACGTCATGCGCTTCGTCCTCAAGGAGGGCCGCAACCGTCAGATCCGGCGGATGTGCGAACTGGTCGACCTGCGCGTCATGGACCTCTTCCGGACGCGCATCGGACCGTTGACGCTGGGCGACCTGCCGGAGGGCCGTTGGAGACCGCTGACGGCGGACGAGCGCGCGGCGTTGATCGGCCGTCAGTAGCCGGGCGGCGCGACGAATCCGCCGAACTCGCGTTCCAGCAGGCCGGCGAAGGCGATCGGCGTGCGGTCCTCCAGATAGGGTCCGATGATCTGGATGCCGATCGGCAGGCCCTCCGCCGTCAGGCCGATCGGCGCGGCGGTAACCGGCAGGTGGGCCAGCGTCGCGACGCCAGGCCAGGCCAGATGGTCGAAGTAGCGCGTCGGCTGATTGTCGATCAGCAGCCTGCGGGCGCCCATGTCCGGACTGTCGTCGTGCGGAAAGGCGACCGAGCCGTGCGCGGGCGCCAGCACCACGTCGAAGCCCTCGAACAGGCGCGCCCATTGGCGGCGGACCGCGAGCTGGGCGTCCTGCAGGTCCATCCACTCGTGCGCCGAGGGCGAGCGGGCGCCCGGGCGACCGCGGGTCATCGCGACATTGAGGATCGCGCCGTAGAGCGCGTGGCCTTCGGCCAGATCCGGGACGAGTTCGGACTGCCGATCCACCCGCGCGCCCAGATCCTCGAGCCGGTCGCCCAGCGCGTTCAGCGCCGCGACGATGGCGGCCGAAGTCGGCGCCGCGGGATGGTGGTCGAGGATCAGAACCCGGAAGTCCGCCAGTCGCGTCTGGCGCGGATCCGGGAACGAAAGGCTGTAGCCGACAGCCTCCTCTGGCGCCGGGCCGGCCAGGACGCCCATGGCCAGGTCGAGATCGGCGGCGGTGCGCGCCATCGGCCCGATCACCGCCAGCGGCACGTCATTGCCCTCGATCCCCGGCGGCGTGTGGCCGCGCGAGGGGACGACGCCGTAGCTGGGCTTGTGGCCGTAGACGCCGCAGAAGGCCGCTGGAATGCGGATCGAGCCGCCGATGTCGGAGCCGAACTCCAAAGGCACATAGCCGGCCGCCAGCGCCGCGCCGCTGCCGCCGGACGAGCCGCCGGGCGTCCGGGACCGGTCCCAGGGGTTGTTGGTCCGGCCGTAGACCGGATTGTCGCTCTGCCAGTCGGCCAGCATGGGCGGGACATTGGTCTTGCCGAGGATCACCGCCCCGGCCGCCTTCAGCCGGGCGACGCCGACGCCGTCCACCGGCGCCCGCCAGTCACGCCACATCTCCATGCCCCAGGTGGTCGGCGTGCCCGCCAGCCAATTGGCCTCCTTGATGGTCATCGGCACGCCCAGCAGCGGTCGGCGCTCGCCCCGCGCCAGGGCCGCGTCGGCCGCCCTCGCCGCGTCACGGGCGCGGTCGAAGTCCCGGACGACGACGGCGTTGATCGCGCCATCCCGCGCCTCGATACGGGCGATGGCCGCCTCCGCCAGCTCCAGCGCGCTGACCTTGCCGTCGGCCAGGGCGCTGACGAGCGTAGTCGCCGACGCGTCGGCGAAGTCCTGCGTGAGCGTGTCGGACACGACGGCCTCCCGGGGTGTTGTCTTGTGGGCTGGCCGATCGTGACCCGCCGGACCTGACGCTGTCCAGCCCGGCGACGGCCCGTCGCCCAGCTTGCTGACAGGACGGCGTCAGCAGGATCAGGCGGCGCTCGCCGCCGCCTCGACGAAATCCAGCCGGTCCTGGCCGAAGAACATCTCGTCTCCGACGAAGAAGGTCGGGGCCCCGAAGGCGCCGCGCGCGACGGCGGTCTCGGTATTGGTCTTCAGCCGATCCTTGGCCTCCGGCGACTCAGCGAGCGCCAGCAGCTCGGCCGGATCGAAGCCCGCGCCGGTCAGTACCGAGGCCAGGACTTCCGGATCGCCCATGTTCTTGCGGCCTTTCCACATGGCGTCGAACAGTGCGTCCACCAGCGCCGGGAAGCGGTCCTCCCCGACAAGGCCGGCGGCCATGCGCATCATGGTGATGGTGTTGATCGGGAAGTACGGGTTCATGTTCAGCGAAACGCCGAACTTTTTCGCGAACCGCGCCATGTCGGCGCCCATGTAGGCGCCCTTGGCCGGCACCATCACCGGCGAGGCGTTGCCGGTGGCCTTGAAGATGCCGCCCAGCAGCACCGGCACATAGACCACCTCGACGCCGGTGCGGTCGATCAGGTCGGGAATGCGCTTGTGGGCGAGGTAGGTGGTCGGGCTGCCGACATCGAACAGGAACTCGATCGACTTCATCAGAAGGTCTCCATCCAGGGACGCAGGTCCAGCTCATGGGTCCAGGCGTCGCGCGGCTGCTGGTGCAGCATCCAGTAGGCGTCGGCGATGTGGTCGGGGTTCAGGATGCCGTCCCGGTCCTTCAGCGCATGGCGCTGCGGGAAGTTGGTCGCGATCCACTCGGTGTCGATGGCGCCGTCGATGATGGTGTGGGCGACGTGGACGCCCTCCGGCCCCAGCTCCCGCGCCAGGCTCTGGGCCAGGGCCCGCAGCGCGAACTTGGCGCCGGCGAAGGCCGAGAACCCCTTCCCGCCCCTGAGCGAGGCCGTGGCGCCGGTGAAGATGATCGTGCCCCGTCCGCGCGGGACCATGTGCCTCGCCGCCTCGCGCCCGGTCAGGAAGCCGGCGAAGGCGGCCATCTCCCAGACCTTGCGATAGACGCGGGCGGTCGTGTCGCGGACCCCGAAGTTCACGTTCGCGCCGATGTTGAAGACCACGACTTCCAGCGGGCCGATCTCGGCCTCGACCCGGTCGAACAGCTCGACCATGGGCTCTTCCAGCCGGGCGTCGACGCCGAACGGATGCGCCTCGCCGCCCTCGGCGCGGATCTGGGACGCCAGATCGGTCAGGTTGTCGGCGTCACGGCGCACGATGACGGCGGCGTAGCCCTCGCGGGCGAAGCGGCGGGCGATGGCGCCGCCGGTGGCGTCACCGGCCCCGATGACGAGTACGGCCTTCTTCGACATGTGCGGCGCCTCCGTCGCGAGTTGCGAATAGAAACTGACGAAGGGGCGTTGTAAAGGGGGCTCTCCCCCGTTCGTCATGGCCCGACTCGTTCGGGCCATGACGGGTTGGAGAGCGCGCTCAGGGTTGCCGATAGAGCCCCGCATGCTGCTCCCGCAGCAACGCCTTCTGGACCTTGCCCATGGCGTTACGGGGCAGGTCGTCGACGAACAACACCCGCCTGGGCTGCTTGAACCGCGCCAGCCGGTCCTTCAGCGCGGCGATCACGGCCTCCTCGCTGAAGGCGCCCTTCCCGCCCGTGGCCACCACGGCCGTGACCCCCTCGCCCAGGTCCGGATGCGGCAGGCCGATGACGGCGCTCTCGACCACGCCGGGCAGCGCGTCGATCTCCTCCTCGACCTCCTTGGGATAGACGTTGAAGCCGCCGGAGATGATCAGGTCCTTGCCGCGGCCAACGATGTGGACGTAGCCGCGCTCGTCGATCTTCCCCAGATCGCCGGTGATGAAGAAGCCGTCGGTGCGGAACTCGGCGGCGGTCTTCTCGGGCATATTCCAGTAGCCCGCGAAGACGTTGGGCCCCTTCACCTCGATCATGCCGATCTCGCCCGGCGCCAGCGGCGCGCCGGTTTCGGGATCGGCGATGCGCAGCGCGACGTCCGGCAGCGGATAGCCGACCGTCCCGGCCACGCGGTCGCCGTCATAGGGGTTGGAGGTGTTCATCCCCGTCTCGGTCATGCCGTAGCGCTCAAGGATCGCCGTGCCGGTGCGGTCGGACCACTCGCGGTGCACCTCGGCCAGCAGCGGCGCCGAGCCGCTGATGAACAGCCGCATGCCGGCCGCCGCCTCCCGGGTGAGCCCCGGCTGAGCCAGCAGCCGCGTATAGAAGGTCGGCACGCCCATCAGCGCCGTGGCGCGGGGCATCAGCGACAGCACCTCGGCGGCGTCGAACTTCGGCCGGTAGATCATCGCGCCGCCGGCCATCAGCAGGACGTTGGTGGCCACGAACAGGCCGTGCACATGGTAGATCGGCAGGGCGTGGACCAGCACGTCGTCGGCCGTGAACCGCCACAGCGTGACCAGCGTGGCGGCGTTGCTGGCCAGGTTGCCGTGGGTGAGCATCGCCCCCTTCGACCGGCCCGTCGTGCCCGAGGTGTAGCAGATGGCGGCCAGGTCGGTCGGCGCGCGGTCGACGGTGGCGAAGGTCGCGGGCCGGCTCTCGGCGATGTCGGTCAGACTCCCCTGCCCGGCGGCGTCCAGGGTGGCGACCTTGGCGTCCATCGGATCGACCAGCCCGGCGACGTCCTCCTCGACCCGCGGATCGCAGACCACCAGCGAGGGCCCGGCGTCGCCGATGAAGTAGTCGAGCTCGTGGATCGTGTAGGCGGTGTTGAGCGGCAGGTACACCGCGCCGGCCCGGATCGTCGCCAGATAGAGGTAGAGGTTCTCCGGGCTCTTCTCGACCTGAACCGCCACCCGGTCGCCCGGCCTGACGCCCAGCGCCTTCAGCGCGTTGGCGTAGCGCGCCGTGTGCTCGTCGAGGTCGGCGTAGCTGTCGACCCGGCCGTCGGGGCGCTCCAGGAACGGCGCGGACGGGACGGTGTTGGCGGTGAGGGTGGCGTAGAGATTGGACATCGGCCTTGCGTGGTTCGCGACGCTCGCTTGAGGCTCGCTCCTCACCATGACGAGCTCTGTGCAGTCCACAAGAATTCGTCATCCTGAGGAGGCCCGAATGGCCGTCGCGAAGGACGCATGGCGGCTAGGCCAGCATCCGCTCGAGCCCCGCACGGTCGAGCACCGTGATCACGCCGTAGCCGCACGCCACCCGGCCCTGCCCTTCCAGCTCGCCCAGCCAGCCGTTCACCGCCTTGCGGGTGACGCCGATCATCTCGGCGAGGTCGGCCTGGGAGACCGGGATCTCGCCGCCGGTCTGGGCCGACAGCTGCAGCAGGCGCGAGACCAGCCGCTCGCGGGGCTTGAGCGCCACGAACTCGGCCACCGCCTGGGCGTTGAGGCGCAGCTGGCCGTAGACCAGCGCCGATAGCGCCTCCCACAGGCCCGGATGATCGGCGGCGACCTGGCGCAGCGCGCGGTCGCTGAGCGTGAACAGGGTCGAGGGGACGGCGGCGATGGCGGTGACGATGCGCGGGCCGCCGCCGAAGGCGATGCTCTGGCCGATCAGGGTTCCGGCCGGCAGCAGGCCGATCAGCGCCTCGCGCCCGCCGGGCGCCTGGCCATAGACCTTCAACGCGCCGTCGACGACCGCCAGAACGCCGGTCTCCTCGTCGCCCTCGCCGTGCATCCACTCGCCGCTATTGCGCCGCGACAGGCGTCCGACGCGCAGCAGGGCGTCCCGGCGGTCGGCCGGTTGGCGGGCGAACCAGGGGATGGCGGCCACTTTCGCGAGGGTGTTGTCGCTCATGACGCACTGTAACCTCAGTGACAGTTCTAGCGCCAGAGCCGTGGCCTCATCGCGCCAACGAAACAGGGAGACCGCCATGCTCGCCACCGCCCTCAGGATCGAACCGGCCGACGGCTGCGGCGCCCATGTGTCCGGCGTGGACCTGGCCGCCGCCAGCGACGCCGACATCACTGCCATCCGGCGGGCGCTGTTCGACCATGGGGCCCTATTCTTCCGGAACCAGACGATCACCCCCGAGCAGCACATCGCGCTGGCCGAGCGGATCGCGCCGATCGACGTCAATCGCTTCTTCCCCGCCGCGCCCGGCTATCCGGTGATCGCCAAGGTCGAGAAGACCGCCGAGCAGACCACCAACATCGGCGGCGGTTGGCATACCGACCACAGCTATGACCGCGAGCCGGCCATGGGATCGGTGCTGGTCGCCCGCGACCTGCCCCCCAGCGGCGGCGACACCCTGTTCGCCGACATGTACGCCGCGTGGGAGACGCTGGATCAGGCGCTGAAGGATGAGGTGCGCGGCCTGCGCGCCGTGCACGGCTCAGACCACGTCTTCGGCGAGAAGGGCGTCTATGCGAAGACCGATCAGCCCGAACTGGCCAAGGGGGGCGTCGAGACCCCGGAGACCGTCCACCCGGTGGTCATCAAACACCCCGGCAGCGGCAAGCCGGTTCTGTACGTGAACCCAAGCTTCACCCTGCGCTTCGAGGGACAGACCCGCGAGGAGAGCCTCCCCTTGCTGATGAAGCTCTACGCCCACGCCATGAACACCGACCACGTCCACACCCTGGTGTGGGAGCCGGGCACGGTGGCCATGTGGGACAATCGCGCCACCTGGCATTTCGCCAAGAACGACTACCACGGCCACTACCGGCTGATGCACCGGATCACCCTGGCCGGGTGCGCGCTGGAAGCGGCGTAGGGCGTCCAAGGGCGCAGCCTCGATCCACGCAAGACCGTCGTCCGCAAAGAGAAAGGGCGCGGCCGTGACGACCGCGCCCTTTCGCATATCAGGTTCGCCGAACGCGCTTTAGGCGCTGGCGCCGCCCGCCTTCTTCTCGGCGTAGATGACCAGCGGCTGGGCGCGGCCTTCGACGACTTCGGCGTTGACCACGACCTCCTCGACGCCCTCGTAGCTGGGCAGCTCGAACATGGTCTCCAGCAGGATCCCTTCCAGGATCGAGCGCAGGCCGCGGGCGCCGGTGCGGCGCAGGATGGCCTTGCGGGCCACCGCCGACAGGGCGTCGTCAGTGAACTTGAGGCCGACGTTCTCCATCTCGAACAGACGCGCGTACTGCTTGATCAGCGCGTTCTTCGGCTCGGTGAGGATCTTCACCAGCGCCGTCTCGTCGAGATCTTCCAGGGTGGCGATCACCGGCAGGCGGCCGATGAACTCCGGGATCAGGCCGAAGCGGAGCAGGTCGTCCGGCTCCACCTGGCGCAGGATCTCGCCCGTGCGGCGCTCTTCCGGATCGGCGACCTTGGCGCCGAAGCCGATCGAGGTGCCCTGGCCGCGGCCGGAGATGATCTTCTCCAGACCCGCGAAGGCGCCACCGACGATGAACAGGATGTTGGTGGTGTCGACCTGTAGGAACTCCTGCTGCGGATGCTTGCGCCCGCCCTGCGGCGGCACGGAGGCGACGGTGCCTTCCATGATCTTCAGCAGCGCCTGCTGGACGCCCTCGCCCGAGACGTCGCGGGTGATCGAGGGATTGTCCGACTTGCGGCTGATCTTGTCGATTTCGTCGATGTAGACGATGCCGCGCTGGGCCCGCTCGACGTTGTAGTCGGCGGCCTGCAGCAGCTTCAGCACGATATTCTCGACATCCTCGCCGACATAACCGGCTTCGGTCAGGGTCGTGGCGTCGGCCATCGTGAACGGCACATCGATGATTCGGGCCAGGGTCTGGGCCAGCAGCGTCTTGCCCGAGCCCGTCGGGCCCACCAGCATGATGTTCGACTTGGCCAGTTCGACGTCGTTGTTCTTGGTCGCGTGGTTCAGGCGCTTGTAGTGGTTGTGCACCGCGACCGAGAGCACTTTCTTGGCGTGATCCTGACCAATGACGTAATCGTCGAGGACCTCACGGATTTCCTTCGGGGTCGGAACCCCGTCCTTGGATTTCACGAAGGCGATTTTGTGCTCTTCACGGATGATATCCATGCAGAGCTCGACGCATTCATCACAAATGAACACCGTCGGACCGGCGATCAGCTTACGCACCTCATGCTGGCTCTTTCCGCAGAAAGAACAGTAGAGAGTGCTTTTCGAGTCGCCGCTGGCGGCCTTGGTCATATCTGCTCTCACGCTCGGGCGATCGCCTCGCGGACGAAATCGCCATCCCCTCCGGCGGTTCCCTGCCAACCGGTCTTGCAGGATACGCGCCGGGGGTTTTCCAATCCTTGACAATCCCCGATCCGCGCTTCGCGGACAAGGGGTCGGGACGTCACAGTCTGGTCGCGAGGCTGGCCGGCCGGTCTTCCCACCGCCCCGCAACGGGTCGCGGATACAGATGGGAACTGACCTGTTTCGAGACAACCGGACCGCTGGCGCGGGACTTGCGACGGACCCCTTGCGACGTCGCGGCAGTGTCACATCTGTCGGAATCGTGATCGAAAACGGGCCGTCCGGGGGTCGGGAACAATGGTGATCATGGCACGCAGACCATCGATGTTGGCGCGGGGACTGACCGTTGCGCGGCCGGTGATGGCCGATCCGCTGGACGACGCGCCGCTTGTGGCGTTCGACTTCGACGGCACGCTGACGGTCCGCGACAGCTTCACGGCCTTCCTGAAGTGGCGCGCCGGCCGAGGGCGGTGGATGCGCGGCTGCCTGCGGCTGGCGCCCGACGCCATCGCCTACCTGTTCCACCGCAATCGCGGACGCATCAAGGCCGCCGCCGTGCGCGAATTCCTGGCCGGCGTGCCGCGCGAGACCCTTGAGCGCGACGCCAAGGCCTTCGCCAACTATGCCTCGGCGACGCTGTTCCGGCCCGACGCCCTGGCCAACTGGCGGCGCTGGCAGCAGCGCGGCGCGCGGCTGGTCATCGTCACGGCCTCGCCGGACGTGATCGTCGCCCCGTTCGCCCGCGGGCTGGGCTGCGACCGCCTGATCGGCAGCGGCATCGCCTATGACCACGACGATCGCGTCATCGGCGCCCTGGCCGGCCCCAACTGCCGCGGCCCCGAGAAGGTCCGCCGCCTGCGTGAAGCCTACGGCGAGGACGTCCACCTGACCGCCGCCTACGGCGACACCGCCGGCGACCGCGAGATGCTGAAGATCGCCGACGAGAAGGGCTATCGGGTGTTCAAGGGCAGGCCTTAGGCGACTGCTGACACGATCCGGCGCGACCTGTGCCAGAGTGGCGCCATGAAACACGCCGGCCCCGCCGCCCTCGACCGCCTCGAACCGCTTCTCGCGCGGCTCCGAGGCCTGCCCGGGCTGAAGGAACCTCGCGCGGGGTCTTCTACCGCAAGGGCAAGGCCTTCCTGCACTTCCACGAAGACCCCGCCGGCTTGTTCGCCGACGCGCGGTTCGCGGGAACCGAGTTCGAGCGACTGAGAGTCGAGACGGACGTGGAACAGGCGGCGCTGTTCGCGCGCCTTGCGTCCTTCGACAGCCGGTTGGGGACTGCTTCGGTCGATAGACCGTAGCCGTCCCCGACTCTTCGGATCGCAAGGGTCGGGGACAGCTACCGGCGATGCCGGAAGCAGTCCCCAAAAAGAAAAAGGCCCGGTGTTTCCACCGGGCCCTTCCTCGACTCAGTGCGCGACGATCACGCGCCGGCTTCGGCGCTTTCGCGGGTTTCGTAGACGTGGTCGACGATGCCCCAGGCCTTGGCTTCCTCCGAGCTCATGAAGTGGTCGCGGTCGAGGGTGGTTTCGACTTCCTCGTAGGTGCGGCCGCAGTGCTTCACATAGATCTCGTTGAGGCGCTGCTTGGTCTTCAGGATGTCCTCGGCGTGGCGCATGATGTCGCTGGCCTGGCCGCGGAAGCCGCCGGAGGGCTGGTGGACCATGATGCGGGCGTTCGGCAGGGCGATGCGCTGGCCGGCGGCGCCGGCGCAGAGCAGCAGCGAGCCCATCGAGGCCGCCATGCCCATGCAGACCGTGGTCACCGGGCTCTTGATGTACTGCATGGTGTCGTAGATCGCGAGACCGCTGGTCACCACCCCGCCCGGCGAGTTGATGTACATGCTGATCTCCTTCTTGGGGTTCTCGGACTCCAGGAAGAGCAGCTGGCTGCAGATCAGGGCGCTCATGCCGTCCTCGACCGGGCCGGTCAGGAAGATGATCCGCTCCTTCAGCAGGCGCGAGAAGATGTCGAAGGCGCGCTCACCCCGGCTGGTCTGTTCGACCACCATCGGGACGAGGTTCATCGCGGTGTGCATGTAGTCGGTCATGGTTCGCCCTTCACGAAACTGCGTGTCGCGAATCATGCCGCGCCATCGCCTCCATCTCGATATCGGCTGGAGGTTAAGGGGATGCAAGTAGGCCGCAGGGACCGACCCGTTCGCGGGACTACTCGCCCTTCTTCTTCTCGCCCTCGCCGGCCAGTTCCTCGCCCATGGTTCGCGCAATGTCGCCTTCCTGGGCCGCGCCGCGGCGGACATCGCGCCGGGCTTCATAGAGCCCCTTCAGATAGGCCTTGTCCCAGGCCGTCATGGCCTCGACCGGCTCGACGCCGGCCGCCCGGTCGCCGAACAGGTTGAGGACCGAGTTCACGCCGGCGGTGTCGGCGTCGGGATCGACCTGCGCCAGGCCGACCATGGCGATGTAGTCGGCCAGGCTCGAGAACCGCAGCGTGCCGACGCGCCGGGCGTCCAGGATGATGATGACGGTGGCGAAATCGTCGCGCGTGCCGCCGCGCAGACGGCTGACCTCGCGCACGCGCACGTCGTCGCCGAGCTTGTAGCGCTGGCCGTCGGCGGTGACGCGGGCGGTGACGTGCCACCAGCGGATCGGCGCGCCGGACGCGACGAAGGCGTCGAGATCCCGGCGTGAGCGCCGGATGCCGCTGTCATACTTGGCGAAGGCGTCCGGATGGTCCTTGACCATCTGGCGGACCAGCCTGTCGGACTCGGCGGTGGCGATGATGATCATGTTGGCCTTGCAGCCGGGCTCGCCGACCTCCAGGCCGATCTCCGTCGCCGTGGTCGCGATGCGGTCGATCATCAGCTGGGCGTAGTCGTTCCTCAGCCCCATGACGCCGGGGCAGACCTTGCGGTCCCAGCGACCGAGACGGCGGTTGGCGGTCTGATCGGACACCGAGGACACGAAGGCCTCGATCGCTTCCCGTTCGGGCGCCTTCTTGGCGGTGACGGTCAGGCTGTCGACCGTGGTTCCGTCCTCGGCGGGGGGCGTCGTCGGCGGCGCGGCGGGCGCGGCCTGCTGCAGCAGAAGGGCCGCGCCAAGGGCCGCGGCGGTCCAGATCGACATGTTGCTTCCCCGAACGACGCGAGGGCGTCGACCCCGCCGCGATATCCGGCCGGCGACGCCGCTTCAAGTTACGTCGGCGCAATCCACGACGGCGGTCGAAGGCCACGAAAAAGGGGCCGGCGCGAACGCCGGCCCCCGGGATGTCCGTCCGCCACGGGCGGCGAGGATCAGTAGCCTTCCGGCAGGTCGTCCTCGGCCTCGATCTCCTTCTTAGAGACCTTCTTGTCCTTGACGGTGGCCTTGCCGAAGATCAGCTCGACGACCTTGTCCTCGTACAGCGGCGCGCGCAGCTGGGCCTGGGCGTTGGGATTGCTGCGGAAGAACTCGAACACCTGCTGAGCCTGGTTGCCGTACTGCATGGCCTCGCGCTGCATCGCCTGCAGCAGCTCCTGGTCGGAGACCTGGACCTCGTTGCGGCGGCCGATCTCGGCCAGCACCAGGCCCAGGCGCACGCGGCGCTCGGCGATCCTGCGGTACTCGGCCCGCAGGTCGTCGTCCGACTTCTCGGCGTCTTCGGGCGGCAGGCTGCCGGCGGCCTTGTCCTGCTCGACCTGTTGCCAGATGCCGGCGAACTCGGCCTCGACCATCTTCGGCGGCAGATCGAAGGTGTGGCCCTTGTCCAGTTCGTCGAGCAGCGCCCGCTTCAACTTGAAGCGCGACTGGTTGTCGTAGCCCTGCTGCAGGTTCTTGGTCAGGGTCTCGCGCAGCGCGGCGAGGTCCGACAGACCCAGGCGCTTGGCCAGCTCGTCGTCCGGCTCGGCGTCGACCGGAGCGCGGACCTCATGCACCTTCACGGCGAACTCGGCGTCCTTGCCGGCCAGCTCCTCGGATTGGTACGGCGTCGGGAAGGTGACCTTCACGGTGACGTCGTCGCCCGGCTTGGCGCCGACCAGCTGGGCCTCGAAGCCCGGGATGAACTGGCCCGAACCGAGCGTCAGCTCGAAGCCCTCGCCCTTGCCGCCCGGGAATTCGACGCCGTCGACGCTGCCGACGAAATCGATCAGCACCTGGTCGCCGTCCTTGGCCTTCGTCGACTTGCCTGTGCGCGGCGCGAAGGTGCGGGCCTGCTTGGCCAGATCGGCCAGGGCCTCGTCGACCTCCTTGTCGGTCGGGGCGTAGACCGGACGGGTCAGCTTCAGACCGGTGATGTCGAGGGGCTCGAATTCCGGCATCAGTTCGAGCGACAGCTCGTAGGCCAGGTCAGCGCCGCCGGCGAGGACCTTCTCCATGTCGGATTCGGGCTTCAGGTCCGGCTGCGACGCGGGACGCAGATTGTTGTCGTCCAGCACCTTCTGGGTGGTTTCGTTGAGCGTCTGCTCGACGACTTCCTGCATCAGAGCCTTGCCGTGCACGCGCTTGACGTGAGCCGGCGGCACCTTGCCCTTACGGAAGCCCTTGAGATTCATCTGCGGCGCGATCTCGGCGATCCGGGCGTCCAGGCGCTTGGCGAGCTCGCCGGCGGGAACGGTGACGCCGTAAACTCGGCTCAGGCCTTCGCCAGACTTTTCAACGATCTGCATCGACATTCTTCAGAGTCTCGGACGACCGGCCGGCAGGCCGTTCACATCCGCCTTCGAGTGGAAACGGGAAGCGCGCCCGGAACAGGGCGGCGCAAAGCGGTCGCCCTTATGTCACGAGGGCTTATCGTGGCCAAGCCCGAGTTTCGACGCCGTCTTCGCGGGCTTGCCTGCGGTCGGACCATCCCCTAAGCCCCACGACGGACCTGCGGATGTGGCGGAACTGGTAGACGCACTGGATTTAGGTGCCGTCAAGCCAGATAATTTCGTGAAAAATTTCAAATGTTTATGGGCATGCAAAATCTGTGTGTGTCCAAAACTGTGTCCAAAACCTCCGTTTTGAACCCCGAGTTTTGGCCATTGCCTACGATTTCCAATCTGCCTGGCAGCACCTCGCAATAGCGTTGTTCGCAGATTGTTCCCTCGCTATACTCCAGAGCGCGTGACAATAAGAAACTACTGGAGGGAGCGTGGAAGACGGAGTTAGTCAGCCGCAAAAAGTGCGGCCTACATCTTTGAACTTCGTCCGTGACAAGGCGGCGGAGCAAGACGCTTTCGGCTCTCATGATCGCCTGGCAACCACAATCGCAGGCGTCATTCGCTCGAATGAAGAAATCAAAGTCATCGGCCTCCTGGGCCGATGGGGCAGCGGCAAATCCACCGTCGTCAGCAAGATCGAGACCGAACTAAAGGCTTCCGAAGGCGGACAGACGTTTCACACGTTTTGCTACGACGCCTGGCTGCATCAAAGCGACCCGCAGCGTCGTTCCTTCCTAGAGAAATTTCTTCGGTATTTGATTGCCGAGAAACTGACAACCGAGAAGGAATGGAAAGACGAGCTCAACAAGCTCACACGCAATGTGGAAGAATCCGAAATCAAGACGACGCCGGTCTTAAGTTTGGCGGGAATGATTGCCATAGTAGCCGGTCTAATTCTCGCCGTAGTGATGCAGTTCGTCGGATTCGATGCAGCCGAGGCCGCTTTTGGCGAGAAGCCGACAGCGTTTGGTCTCTGGTTTTTCTGGGGTGGATTGGTTGCGCTCATAGCAACCATTGTGCTGGCTGCGATTGCCATTCGCGTTTTCGCATCCAGCGGCGACGGACAAAGCGTCTTCGCACCCCTGGTAAACAAAGCCGTTGAGACCGTGCGCAATCGTACGATCCGCGATCCGGAACCAACAGCCATTGAGTTTCAGAATGTGTTCGCGAGGATCATGACCGCTGTAAGAGCGGACAATCGCCACTTTGTCATTGTCCTCGACAACTTGGACCGTCTTCATGCGCAGGAGGCGCTGGCGATGTGGGGCACGGTTCGCAGCTTCTTTCTCGGCCCCAATCAAGAAAATCGAGCGTTGCTACCGACCGTCATTCTGCCCGTCGATGAGGAGGCAATTCGTCAAATCTATAAGGTCGAGTATGGCGACCTAGCCCCGGCCGCAGCTGAGGCTTTCATGGAGAAGACCTTCGATCTGACGTTCCACGTCCCTCCGCCGGTTGCAACCGGTTGGCAGGCCTACTTGGAAAAGCAGCTAAGCCATGTGTTTGAAGAACACCTCGATCCGCTTTGGGTGTTCCCTGTGACGCGTATTCTGGAAGCGAAATGGCGCGGACAGGCAATCACGCCGCGCAAGATCAACATGGCGGTCAATGCGATCGCGGCGCTCTGGCTTCAGCGCGGCGACGAGGTCTCTATGCCGGCGATCGCATACTTCTGCGCCTTCCGGCCAGACGGCGAGGCGACAGTGGTTTCTGACATCCTGAATCCTCGCGTCGCAGTTTCTCATTTCGACCCTGATTGGCAGAAAGGCATAGCCGCACTTCATTACGGCGTCGCCCTGGAGGACGCTGTCCAAGTCTTACTGCGCGATCGGATCACCGCAGCGCTTGGTCAAGGCAAGGAAGATAGCTTTAAAGAACTGGCTGATGTGAAGGGGTTCCCGACCGTTCTTCGCCATGTGCTGGACGAGTCGCAAACCTCACCGTCGATGATCTTCGTCGAAAACACAGCCATCTACATGTCGCGGTACTTGGCCGGCGATGAACAGTGGAAGCAAAACGCTTGGGAGTCAGTTCGCAGGATGGCGCTGGCCTGCCCGGACTGGAGCAGGATTGACGAAGACACGGTTGAAGCTGTGGGCGCGATGCTAAAGCTTGGCGGAGCGCATAGTCTACGAGAAACCGTCAATGGAATTGCCGATAAGCTTGGTCGGCAATCACAGGCAAGCGCGTACAGCGAAGCTGATTACGGCGAACTTGTCTCATTCGCTCGGATGATTGCCGATGCCTGCGAGGCCATCGGCAATCCCCCACGGATCAAGTTGGACGATAAGGCAGCAACCTATCTTGACCTGATAGCTCTGGCTTCGGACGCCGAGCCTGCCATGAAGATTTTCCAGACCACTGCTAAGGCGGATGATGTGCGTGCTGAGCTTATTAGAGGCATGCAGAATCGCGCCGGGGTTCCAAACGCTGAACCTCGTCTAGCGGCCGCTCTTAAGCTCAATCTCAAGATCAGCTGGGCTGGAGTAATTCAAGCTGCCCGGGTGCAGGTGGATCAACACGGCGGTGGCGATGACAACATCCGCATCGCGCTTATTTGTCTCGGACACTTCGTGCGCTTGGGCAATGCTGAGGCCGTCAAGCAGGTCAAAGAGCTGACCGATTCCGGAATTTTGTCGCAGAGAGCAAGTGAAGCGGCCGAGGCGGGCAAATACGACGAACTTGCGCGGATGACCGCGCTTCTGATCCCTAATAATGGCGGCGTAGACGTGCCGAATGATTGGGGTCATCACCTCGCAAAGATGCCGACGCTCCCGGCACTAGTCGAAGGATACCTCCCTGAAAATCTCAAGCCCGAACTTATGGGGCTCGACCACTGCGCCTCTCTTGTGGCGGCGACAAGAAGGACGCCAGGATTCATGACAGTCGCCAAGCAGATCGTTTCCCAACGAGTTCGCAATGAAGACCTTGGCATTCTCTATGTCGATCAAGTTATTGCAGATCTAGGTGACTACCTAAACTGTGTGGAGCAAGAGCTTCAACGCGATTTCATCCTTCAGCTTTCGAACTACGACAGCTTCTGGGAGGGAGTCGACAAGGTTCCGTTCGGCACTCACGTGATGCGCCTGCTTAGCGAGCTGGCGACAGAGGACGAGGATTCCGACCAGGAGCAAAGAGGTAAGGCGCGCGCAATGCTGGGCGCCAAACTCTCCAATGTCAGTGTTGGTGATTGGGAAGGGGCCGTTAGGAAGGACGGCAATCTCCTGCCGACCGCGCTGAGCTATGTCCATCTCGGCAAAGCGGCCTCAGTTGCCGGCGGCGCGCTCGACACGGCCCTCAACAATCTGATGGCTGATCTAATTGCAGCCTTCGACGAGGCCGCTCGCAAGCGCTGGTTTGAGGCAACCGACATTCTCTCCACCAACACCCGAAAGACGCTTCTGAAGAACCTTCGGGACAAGATCAATGGGGGTGCGACGGTACCTGATCTGACGGGCTTGCTCGACATTGGCGGCTCTGCGTTCCTCAAAAACGGTGAGTTTGCAAAGGACGCGGATTCTTCTGCACGCCATGTCGTGCTGCCGTTGATTTCCGAGCCGGGCAAGCTCGACTGGCTGATGGAAAATCGGGTTGTGCATAAGGCTTGGGTTGCTGCGAGTTCTGCCGAGACCAAAGGGGTCCTCTCGGAGCGGATCAACGCTCACTGGCAAGGCGCAGACGAAACCATTCGCGCGAAACTTGAAACGCTCCTCGATGAGTATGGCCTTCCTGAGCCAGACCACGACGAGGCCCCCGCCGATCTTGAGCAGTCAGCCTAAGCCCTCACGCAGCGGCCGAACGAGCATGGCTCTTGAAAGTCAGCAGTCCGGTCTTGCGATCAATCGTGTAGCCGGCGTCGCGAAGCGCAATGAGCACGTCACCGAGGTGAAGGTCATCGAGCATCGCATGATGCTGGATCGCTTTGCGGAGAACCCTTGCGTAGACGTGGCTCGGATTGCGCGCACTCTCGACGGAAAGCTCAGCAACCGCTTCGCGAATAAGGGCGGCGGTATCTGCAATCGGAGCGAACGAGTTTGCGGCCTTCTTCTTGGTCGGCTTTTGGACGGTGACGATGAGGTCAACTGTGACCACGCCCTCGGAGCCAGAGTTTAGCCCCTTAACGGAGCGCTGCCCTTTGTCGAGGATGGCGACATGAACCGGCGCTTCTACGAAGCCGGCATCGCGTAGCGCGCGTTGGACGAGGCCCCAGATTTTCCCGCTGCTGTTGCCGAACACCACAGACATATGCCGGCCAGGTTTCAGGACGCGGTAAGCCTCAGCAAACGCGCCCTGGAGGAGTGCCTCGTAGCGTTCTGCCGAGCCTTTCTTGCGAGCGCCGGTCGTGTGAACGACAGCTTCTCGGGCGCAGTCGGTCGTGTTGCCGATCCAAGCCTCGTGGAACAGGCTCATGTCGCTGTAGAAGATATTGCTGCCGAACGGGGGATCGGTGAAGACGTAGTCGATCGAAGCGTCTTCGAGATGCTCCAGGCGATCAGCCGATGCCAGATCGTAGGAAAACGACGGTGACGCCTCGTTGAAGAGGCCGTCATCGCTGAACAGTTCGTCGCTGGCCCGGACAGAGGCTTCGACCTTACGCTCGAAGAGCTCGAAGACGTTCCATTCATAGTAGACGGGCGCAATGTAGTAGGTCTGATTTTGCGCGTTGAGTGGACGCTTGGCGCTCCACTGATAGCGCTTCGATGCGCGAGGCAGGATCGCCGTGAAGGCGAAGCGCAACTTTTGGCGAAGCGCTTCATCTGTCGTGGCGTTGATGGCTTGCCACAGCTCGAGGAGCGCGATCCCATTCCGCGCCGAGAAAAAGTCAGCGGTGCGCGTCATGCCAGCCTTGCCGAGCCCTGACCGGCTATACATCTCGCGCGACTGGTCGATGGTGAGGGACGGAACATCCTTCAAGCGCAGGTCGCTGCTCGCCTGGGCGATGCGGCTTTCATCGACCTTAGTGACCGGCTGCGCGGCCTGGCGACCATTCACGCCGTCAACGACAACTTCGACAGGCACGTCCTCACCGCGCGCCCATTTGCGGCGCTCAAATGGGCCGCCGCACTTGGTACAGGCTTTGGGTGGAGATCCTTCGGGCGAGACGCACTCGAAGAAGACCATTTCATTTTCGCAGGCGGGGCATTTGTAGGTGAATGACCAAACAGTGCGAACGATCTCCACGCTTTGGCCATCAGCGAGGCGATCGGTCTGATAGAGGGAGCCGATCGCCTTTCTCGCGGCATCTACAGCTGCCTTTCCTGCGCGGCGCAGATCGAGCGCCGGCACCTGCGCCATGTAGCCTCGGCCGATGTGTTGGCCGAGCACTGAGATGTCACTTAGTTTCGCGTTTCTGCCGATGGACTGCGCGGCGAGTCCCGTCATGCCGGAACCGGCAAAAAAATCGACGACTGTTTCGCCCGGCTTGGAGAAAACCTCAACAAACGGGCGAATGGCTCCGATCGGAACCTTCGTCAGATAGGCGTGACAATTATAGACCGCATCCGTGCGGGGAACGGTGATGGTCTCGGGCAAAGAATCGAGGTCTTTGGGCACGCTAGCTCCTAACACGCACTCCCAGATGCGAAACGTAAAGTCTGTAGACTCATTGTTTGCACATTCCTAGCCTCTTGGCAATCATCCAAGAGGCGGGGCGAGTGTATCACAGTAATCCCAAGCAGTTGCTTGCTGAAAATATAAGAAAATATAGGCAAGAGCTCGGGCTTTCACAAGAAGAACTTGCCGCGAGAGCTGGCCTCCATCGCACCTATATTAGCTCTGTCGAGAGAGCTGAGCGCAATGTCTCTTTGGAAAACATCTTCCACATTGCTGAAGCACTTGGCATTGAGCCTGCGCTTCTCATCCGGAAATCCAACTCTGGCGGAGATGCATAGTGGGCTTCAAGGTCGATACCAGCTTCCTGAAATTCCTCACGATGGGCGCGCGTGGAACAGAGCGCGTCATCGCCGAGCTGACCGCTATGGGCTTTCGCCCGATCGAGCTTGAGCGCTACTGCACGTCCAACAAAATCTGGGCGACTAAGGTCAAGCGCTTGCGACTCCCTGACCTGATCTGCGTGCAGACAGGATTGCGGTTGGAAGTGCGCGCGAAGAGCGCGCTTCAGTTCAAAATGAGCGACGCGCCCAACAACCCTGACCGGGCTTGGGACGCCGGCCTGCGCGACGAGGATGTTGTCGCGCTCATCGCCTGCACAGATAGCCCTGCCGGACCGGTGCCGGCAGATAGGGGCGTATATGTCTCGGTGGCGGCGCTGCGCGCCTCTGTTGGGACCAGCGCACTCGGACCGCCGAAGTCCGCGTCAGAAGGCGCTGAGCGAGACCGGACATGGCCGGCGACTGTCCCGAAACGCCCTGGGCATGTTGTTGAAGTATCCCCGCAGCGCATCGTGGTGGTGATGGATGGCGATGGTGCCCCTCCACGGCGTCAGACGTTTACGCTGAATGGCAAGCATCCGTATGTTGGCGTCGGTGATAATTTTAGCGGTGGCTCAAGCATCATTGCTGGAACCCCGGCGACGCTTGCAAACCTTCAGCCTTTCCTCGCGCAACAGTATGATCCGGTTGCCGCGTTGGCGTCGCAATCGCCCGTCGATCGCTATGCCGGCGCAAAGGCGCTCAGGTTTCGAGATGATCTCTGGCCGGGCGCACACGGGCCGTTGTCAAATGCGTTGAAGGCAGAGGTCGAGCCGCGCGTCGCGCTTGAAATCGCCGGAACGCTCGCCGCTAAAGAAGACGATGCCGGCCGGAATCATGTGCGAACAGCACTGTTTGGCGATGGGCCGATCGACCTCAGCATGGAAGCAATTCTGATCCTGACTGAGATCGCTGACGAGTTTGCGCGAGGCCAGCTTCGGGAGGCCGCGCAAGCTGATCAGTTTGGTGGAGACGAGCGTCGGCAAGCTGCGATTTGGGGCCTCGGAAAAGCTGGCCTCAAGTCCTACGCCGACCTGCTCACCTACATTGCTGACGCGGACGAGAACGTTGCGTTCCATGCGATCGCAGCGTTTGGCAATGACGCCCCGCGAGACGTCGTCCAGGCGCTTGTCGCTCTTCTGGATGATGCAGATGTCCGCAAGGCTTCTGCTGCCTCTGAGGCACTGCGTGTCATCAACAGCCAGATTGTTGTCGATGAGCTCGCGGCGAACGCGGGCAATGGGGTGAGCGAATGGTCGGTCGCGACGCTTGGGCGTCTAAGCCCAGACCTTGTTCGCGCTCACCTCAAAGATCCCGCGCTTCTTCAGCGGATCGCACCGATGCTCCTTATCGCCCAAGGAGCCAACTGGCTCGCGACAGAGCAGTCGACTACGGACCTGAGTTTCTTGCTCAAGCAAGATGCCTAGCGGGGCGAAACAAGCCGTTCGTCCCGCCGGAAAGCTAGTTTAACTCGCTACGCTCGCGCCTGGGCTCGATGGCCCGCATGACAATGCGACCCTGAAGGGGAACGGCATCGCAGCTCACATTGAAGCCTTTGCCGTCCTTGTTGGGCCAAGCTGCGCCGATGGATTTCCAGATCGCGGCGTCGCCGTCACCGAGCACCTGATAGAGACGGTGGGTCGGCTTGCGGCCAAAGAGGTTGCTGGTGGTCATGGTCTGCTCCTTGAAGTGACCGCGGGCCATCCCGCGGCTTCATGGGGAGCCCAGGAGCCGGCCTTCAAGGCGGCGGATCACACCCCGCGTCAGCGCCAAAGGGGCGGAGATGCACGAAACGCAGTGAAGGAAGCGAGCCGGGTTGAACCGGCGACGGGCCGGCTATCCCGCTCATCCGGTCAAAGCCGCTAGTGCCCGCCTCCTCACAGGAGAGGCTAATCCATCCCCACCTGTCGAACCTCAGCCGATACCCAATCGTTAATGAAGGACTACACTGCGCGACGTGGCGCACCTCGACTCACCGGCCTTGAGGTCCGCAACGTCCTGAACCAGAAGGGCTCGGTTGATGGCTGATGAGGGCGGCTTTGGGCCGGGGGAGAGTTCTGGAGCGCCGCGCGCCCAGAAGGCCCGACTCGCTGGCTTCACACCAAAGCAGCCTCGCTCGCGGCCGGCCAAGCGTCCTGACCTGATTATTCAGGAAACGCACCTGCCCGATATCGCCGGACTCGCCCTCTTGGACAGGCTTGGGGTTCGACCTGGCCAGGGTCGTGAAAGTATTGTTTCAATTGAGAGAGACGCGACGACTGCCTATAACGGCAGTGTGTCGAAAGTATTAGAGCTTAAGAGTTCGATTGATGAGCTAATTGCGAAAGTCCTCGAAGGAATAAACCTTCCGGAAGGAACGACGCCTGAGCAAATCTTGGAAGACACGCAGACGTTCTTGAATGAGCGCCTTGGACCGTCAGGGCTACCAGACCGCCGGCCTATCACTGATTTCCCCTTATGGGACAAAGCGACGAGTGGCCTTAGCGCCATGGGACATTTCCTGGCGCACTACGGGCCAGTGCCTCTCGGCGAGCGGCCTTTTGCGAATGACGTGCGGCAACGGGAGCGAGCCTTCTATGATGGCCTCGCTGTTGTCGTGAGCCGTAACAAGAGCAAGGGGCGGTCGCCTCAGACCATCGCTGACCTTTTTCCGTTGAGAAGCGACGTTGCCATAACGGCTGAGGAAGCGCGCCGGACGCTGACGGGGCTCCGCGACCGCAAGAATGCGCGAGCGCGGCTCCGGCGAGCAAGTCCCAAGTAGAATGTTAAACGCGGAGCGCCCGTCACTTGCGCACCGCTCCGACTCGCTCCACACAAAGTCTGTCGGCACAAATGGGCACCGTGGCGTGGTGCCTACTAAACCGACTTCGGGCGGCGCGTATGTCTTGGACGCAGGGCGCGCCCACCGAGCAATTTGCCAGTCCGGCCGAGCGGTCCAGAAGGGGTCACGAGGTCGGCAGGGGTCGCGTTCAAGGCCTCGGCCAGGTCAACGAGAACATCGACGGTAACGCTACGCTTCGCGTTCTCGACACCGCTTAAATAGACGACCGAGCAATCGGCGCGTCCCGCGACTTCCTCCTGCGTGAGCCTGAGCTCGCCACGCAAGCGGCGCACGTTTGCGGCCACGACTTCCCGAATGTCCATGCGGCATCGGTTGCAGCCGGACTCTCGACAGCCCATAAACTTAAGTTTAAGCTCCCTGCATCCCGTTTAGTTGCGTACCGCCATCGCCGCTGTCTTCCGAAGTCAGCGGACAGGGGCGGATTCACTGAAGCCGCCAGCCCGCAAAGGAGAAACGCATGAGCGGCGTGAGTAGAGTGACCTTCTTCCATTATCTGAGCGTGATCTTCTGGCCGCCGCTGTCGCAGCTCTATTGCGGCAAGCCCGTCACATTCGCCTGGCAGACGTTCCTGCTCGCGATCTGCCTGATCGTCCTTGGGCTCGCGTTTCCGCCGGCGCTGTTCCTGGTCGCGCTCTGCTGGCTCGTTCCGGTGCGCCGGGCCTACGGCCAGCTCAACCTGTTCAAGCGCGGCGTTGAGCTGATTTAGGAGAACAAACCGATGAGTTCGTTTTGGGATTTTCTGGCCGGACGCAACGACGCGGAGCGGGGCTTCGGCTACCGCTCTGATGGTGGCGATCCGCAAGACTACGACTACCGGCGCGGCGTTGAAGAAGAGCGGCGTCGCCAACAGGCCGAGGCTGATCGCCGTGCGGAGGAAGAGCGCCGCGAACGCGGCGGCTGGTAACGCCCGGCTGCGCTTAGAGCACAGTTAAAGAAGAAGGCTCGGTGAAGAGGCCCCGGCAACCGCCGGGGCCTTTTGCGTTGAGGCCCGTGACATGGCCCGCTCGCACGACGACCTGCCGGCCTGCCATTGTGCGCAGTGTGACGATATCGCCGGTCGCGGCTTCGACGCGACCGACCTCGCCGGCATCATCGCCCGCGATGATCACCGCCAGATCGCCAGCATGAAACACAGCGCCGCCGGTCGTGCGCAACGTCGCCGCGTGGCAGCCCGCGAGATCTCTGTACGTCTCGCGTCTTCGGCTTTGGCCTCGTCCTGGCACCCGCGCATGTCTGGCCTTGATGCGCGGGCCTACCGTTCCGGCTCGCGGTCGGGCGGCGTGCTTCTGAGGCGCGCGCGTGCGTGGTCATCGCGCAGTCGCCGCCTGGTTTCCTGTGCGCGCCTGAATCGCGCTGCGAGCGGTGTCAGTGTCGGTTCAGGAGCTGGTGACGGAGCCTCGCGCAGTTCCTTGTAGGTGTCAGGTGCGCGCACCCGCGCTGTTGGCGTCGCGGCGTCCGGCTTTTGATCGTTGACGGGCTTTGTCGGCTCGGTCGCGGGGCGTTTCCAGAAGGCGCGCTCAGCGTCATGCCGCGCGGCATCCACGCGGGCCGCAAGATCACTGCGCGCCTCTTTGTGGACATCCTGCAGAGCCTCCTTCTGGAGAGCATGCGCCTTCGCAAGAGCTTCCCGCATGATGTGTGGATTGATCGCCTGGGCGTTTGATCCGAGCTCGCGATTTCCAAGACCCAGCCACATCACGTCCCGGTGCTCATTAAAGAACCGGGTGCGCGCGGCGACGCTCCGAAGCGAGCGGTCGAGCGCGTCTGATAGCGAGGCATGGTGCTTGGTGAGCGCTTTCAGCTCGCGCCGCTGGGCCTGGTAGAGCGCAGCCCATTCAGAGCGGAAACCCTCGCGCACGGCGGCGAGTGTTTCGCGTAGCTGCGCCTTCTGTGACGCAAGCCGGTCGTCGCGCGATGAGGCGCGGTCGCGCGTCTTGTTCTTTGCGCTCTGCTTCTCTGCCATCTCCCATTCGGCATGGGAGAGCCAGCGCCGACGCGGCGGCGGGGCCGTGCCACGCTCTTCGGCTTCCATGCGTTCGGCGCGCCGATCACAGACGATCCGGCCTTGTTCCTGCTCCCATGCGTAGGCCCACCGTTGCAGCAGCTCGTAGTCGTTCTTGCGGTTCGGCGCGGCGCGTCCGGTCTCAGGATCGATCAGGTTCACAACGATGTGGATATGCGGGTGTTCTTTGTCGCGGTGCTCGACAATGAGCGCCTGGAGCTTCTCCCAGCCAAGCGCTGTCAGCGCGCCATCGGCGGCCTTCATCATGGTCGTCTGATCGGGGTTGTCGCCGGGGTCGAACGAGAGGGTCAGGTGGCCGCAGAACTTCTCGGTCTTGCGTCCGCCAAGGCCGATGCCCGCCGCCATCTTGAGCGCGTCCTGCTTCTTTGCGGTCGCGCACATAAGCCGCCAGGCGAGATGTGGGTCATCGGTCGAGAGATTGCGCGTGGTGGTGAAGCCGACGCGCTCTGCCGTTTGCAGACTCTCCTTGTATGCACCCCCAAATGGATCGTCGTGGTTTGCCGCCGCGAGCGCATCGGCGGTGCGCTCGTCATGCAGCGCGTAGAGCGCCGCGCCTTTGATGCCTGCGCCCTTAACGAGGTTCGGCACCATGACCGGAGCCTTCGGCTTGCCTACGTTCGTAGGCGGGTGGGGCTGGTG
>ERZ761607.1368-NODE-1368-length-31034-cov-5.693760_pt1 | contig 31034 bp, 29 predicted proteins | sample MGYA00511164_ERZ761607 | MGnify/ENA primary metagenome ERZ761607 (study PRJEB28899, sample SAMN02445080) | bioreactor sludge metagenome | biome: EBPR sludge | place: Australia: Brisbane, Thorneside Wastewater Treatment Plant | collected 2011-06-22 ... | reverse complement strand
CAGCATGGGAACACCCCGGTGGCGCTGCTGCAGCTGGCCCATGGCTTCGCGCAGGTAGTCGACCGAGATGTCCACCGCCACGTAGGCACCGGGCCGCAGCACGGGTCGGACGATCTCCTCGTCGGGCTCGGCGAGGCGGGCGGAGGCCACGAACTGGTAGGTCATCGCATCGGGCTGGTGCCGCACCCAGTCGATCAGCCCGTCGGGCAGCGCGTCCGCGTCGAACTCGACCTCGGTGTCGAACGGGTCGGCGACCGTGCCGCGCAACTCCTCGATCACGAGACCGGCGTCCTCGAGCAGCTGGCAGATGGAGTCCTGGGTGAAGAAGCGCACGTGGGTCTCGTCGAGCAGCCCCGTGGGGGTGTAGCGCCAGCGCCCCTGGGCCAGGGCCAGCCGGACGGCGGCGTGCGTGACGTTGGGGACCGAGATCACCACTCGGCCGCCGGGCCGGAGCAATTGGAGGGAGTCGCGCAGGGCGGTCAACGGGTCGAGGAGATGCTCGAGCACGTCGCCGTAGATCACCACGTCGTAGCTGTCGGCGTCGAAGAGCTTCGAGAGCCGCTGCTCCTCGATGTTCGCGATCACGAGCTTGTCGAAGAGGTTGCGTCGGTCGTCGGGGACTGCATCCTCGATATCGACACCGCTGACGGTGCAACCGCGCGCCACGAGCGCCTCGGCGGTGTCACCGGCGGCGCAGCCCACGTCGAGCACCCGCCGGTCGTCGCCCACGAGCGTGACGATAAGGGGGTGGCTGCTGTTGGTGCTGGCGAGATCGATCTCGGTCTGGTAGCGCGAGGACACGGCCCCTCCCGAGGTCGATGATCGTGCGTGGACGTCGCGAGACTCTACCCTCACGGTTCTGCGGTGGGGCTCGCGGACACGGACAGTGCGCCCGGGACCTCGCCTCGTGCGCGCCATGTATGCAACGAGCGCCCCAGGAGGGTGCCGAGACCGCCAAGCGCGGTGAGCGAGCCCAGGAGGAGTCCGTTGGCGGCCTGCGTGACGACGGCCTGCCCGATCGCCGTACCGATCGCGAGGCCGACCAGGCCGCACAGCCAGCCCGCCATCACCTGCTGGTGCCTGGCCAGTGCCAGCAGAGCCTGTCCCAGCACCAGGCCCAGCAGCAGGCAGCCGACCGAGGCGGTGAGTACGGCGAACGTCGCGCGCGACAGCGATTCCTCGAACCCGAACGCGAGGTCGACCAGCCACGGCGCCACCGCGGTGCCGACGATGACTGTGGCGACTCCGAGGCCGATGACCGCGGTAAGGACGCGACCGAGCAGGCTGCGGAATCGGGCCCGGTCGTTGCCGGCCGCGGAGCCGGCGAGGGCGGTCAGCAGCGGCGGTTGCAACGCGGTGAACAGGAAGATCGGAACCCGCAACACGACCAGCACCGCGAGGAAGACCCCCGCCTGATCGCGCTCGGTGTCGGTAGCGAGCAGCATGACGACGAGCGGTCCCGCATTGACGATCAGTTGGGCGGCCAGGGCGCTGGCCACGAGCAGATAGACCGGCCGCGCGAGGCCGGTCGGCGGCTCGGGCGCCTGATGGGGTGGAACCGATCGGTGGCGGCCGACGAAGCCGACGGCCGCAGCGATCCACGGCGAGAGCCCGAACAGGAGCCCGAACCACGCGACGTCCTCGACGCCTAGGGCGACCACGACCGCGGCGCCGGCCAGGCGGAAGACCCCCTCGACCACCAACTGGACGGCATACCACCCCAGCTCGCGCCGGCCCGCGAGTTCTCCGCGCACGCAGAACCACACGGCGTATCCAGGCAGCGCGAGGCAGAGGGAGGCGAGCAACGCCGTCGACTCGCCCAGAAACTGGAGCGTGACCGGAAACCCGACCAGTGCCAGGGCGACCACCCCCGCCGCAGAGATGGCGCCCAGGCGCAGAGCCCGGGCCAGGAGTCGGGCGTCGTAGGTGGAGCGGGCGCGCTCGACCCCGCGCCTGCGGGTGATCTCCTGCTCGAGCGGTTGGCAGAGCCCGGTGGCGATGCTGGTGAGCAGCACGTAGAGGCCGGACAGGGCACCGAAGCCGGCCGGGCCGAGGGTCCGGCCGGCCAGGACGAGGAAGGCGTACGTCGTCGCGGCCTGGACTCCGAGACCCACCACGAGCACCAGCGGACTGCGCTGATGGCCGGGCTGGGCGCTGGGCTCGCTGTCAGGTCGGCGAATGCCGTCCCTGCGCCGCACCGTCGTAGTCTAGGTGAGCGGAGCGGAGGTCTGGCTCACTGCCGGGCGACCCACAGCGAGGGCCGCAGGCGAGGAGGGCAGATGGGTTCGGTCGCGCCGGATCCCGAGCGAACCGATCCCGGGGAGTTGCACCGCGGTCTCGTCCGTCCGCTGCTGCGCATCGCCATCGCGCTGGGACTTGCAGGTGCGTTGGTCGCAGTCGTCTGGTGGCGACGACCGATCGGCCTCGACCCGCCGATCGACATCGTGGGCTACCCGACCTACGCGAACTTCGACTTCCACCCCGGCTTCCTGGCCTATCGGCTGGTCGTCTGGGTGCTACCGATCGCGGCGACGGTGGTGTTGTGGCTGCTCTGGCGGCGAGGCCCGCTCGCCTCTTCCAGACCCCAACGGCGGTCGATGGCTGCGCCGGTGCCCGCGTCGGTGCCAACGTCGGCGCCAGAGCGCGCGGAGCCACGGTGGTCGCCCTGGGTGGGGCTGCTGCTGCCCGCTGCCGCGGTCGCGGTCGCGGTGGAGTCCCGCGGCGCTGAGGTGAGCGCGACCGTAGGTGTCGGCGGCGTGGTCGCCGGTCTGGCCTATGCCGCACTCGTGACCGCCCTCGCGGTCGTCGTACGGCGGGCGACCCGGCCCGATCAGGAGTTGCGCCGGGTGCTGCTGCGGATCCATCCGCCGTTCGCGGCGCTCGTCGCGTCGGTCGCGCTGTGCGTCTTCGTCCGCAGTGCAGCGGCGCACCTGAGCGACGGCAGCGTCGACCACTGGCCGTGGCTGCCGTTGTGGTTCTGCGCGCTCGTCGTGGCCGCCGCCGTCGCCGGACCGGTCGTGGCCCTGCGTCGGGGCGCTGCGACCGAGACCGTGCACCGCTGGGTGCTGTCGGGGTTCGTCGGCAGCGTGCTGATCGTCATGGCGACGTCGGCCCTGCCCGGAAACATCGGGCAATTGCAGGGGTTCGACGACATGCAGAGCGTCACCGGTGCCGACCTGATGAGCCGCGGCTACTTCCCGTGGCGCGATGTCACCTTCATCCACGGCGTCTTCGAGGACGGACTCCGCAGCTGGCCGGCGTTCGCGCTCTTCGAGCACACGTTGTGGGCGACCTGGGCCATGGCGTACGTCCTGTGGCTCCCGCTGTGCTGGAGCGGGATGTATCTCCTCGGGGTCTGGGCGACGCGGGGCCGACTGTTGCCCTCGCTGGTGATGCTGGCGAGTGTCGTCTACGTCTCCACGCAGGTCCCCGGCATCCTGCGCTGGTGTTGGGCGCCGTTCGTCTTCATCCTGCTCGGTGAGGCGCTGCGCAGACGAAGCCCGTGGTGGACGGGGCTGCTCACGTTCGTGCTCTTCTGGGAGGCGGTGCTTGTCCCGGAGGCGTCGTTCCAGGTGATCGCCGTTCTCGTCGTCCTCCTCTCCCACGACCTATCGACCCGCGCCGCGGGCGAGACGCGGTGGCGCGCGCTGCGGACGACCCGGTGGTTCGTCGTGGTCGGCGGTGCACTGACCCTGGTCTGGTCGGCGTTCCTGGCCCTGCACTCGACCCTGGTGCCGTTCCTGGAGTACTACGTCATCTTCGGACCCGGCCATGTCGAGTCCGGCGCGCTGCCGTTCGGCCGGTACTCCACCGAGCGCTACGAGGACATGTTCACCGCATCCACGGCGCTCGTCGTGCTGACCCTCCTGATCGCCGGCTGGATCTGGGTCTCCCGCCGCGCGGTGACCCACTACCAGTGGGTGATGTTCGCGGCCGCGCTGATGGCGGGCCTGTACGGCGAGAAGGCGCTCGGCCGGTTCGACGACGGCCACCTGCTGCAAGCCATCTACGTCACGCTGATGCTGGCGGGGCTGTGGCTCGCCCGGCTGCTCGTCTGGTCCGACGACGCGCTGACCCGCCGGCTCACCGGCCGGCCCGCACCGGCCCCGACGACACCGCTGATCTCCGTCCTCGTGCTCGTGCTCGCCATCGCGGCGCTGCAACCGCTGCGCGCAGAGGCCACCGCGGCCCCGTCCAGCAACAAGGGCAGCCTCGTCGCCTTCAGCCTCCCGAAGATCGGCTACGCCGTTCCGGAGACCTACGACCCCGCGCTGCTCCAGGATCTCGGCACGATCGTGGACACCTTCGGGGGCGAGGACCGCACCATCTTCGACTTCACCAACAGCCCGGGCTTCTTCTGGTATCTCCTCGGCCTCGACCCGACCACGTCGTACTTCCACGTGAGCATGGCGGTGCCGGACTACGCCCAGGAGGATCTGGTCGACCAGCTCGAGGAGGATCCGCCCGCGTTGGTCGCCTTCGACGGGCCGTTCGGGCTGCCGAGTTGGGACGGGGTGTCCAACGAGGTCCGGCACCACGAGGTCAGCCGCTACCTGCTCGACGGCTGGACCCCGATCCTGCGCTCGCGCGACGTGCTGTTCATGCTGCGCAAAGACCTGGTCGCAGAGCGGCCGGAGCTGCCGACCCTGCTGCAGGAGCCGGTCACCGACAACCTCTACTTCTCCTCGGACGAATGCTCGTGGGGCAAGGTCCCGAACTTCCTGTCCCCGCAGCAGGGCCAGGCGACCGGTGTCGAGGTGGCGCCGAGCCAGGCCGCGCGACGAGTCGTCTCCAGCGGCTGGGCGATGGACCCCGCGGGCGGTGACACGCCCGTCCGTATCCTGCTCGCGGCCGGCGACCGCGTGGTCGCCACCGAGGAGGCCTCGATCCCGCGGCCTGATGTCGCGGCGGCGGTCGGTTCGGGCTCGCCCGAGGACTCCGGGTTCGCCCTCCAGACGATCACCCGGGAACGGGGGCTGATCCGCGTGTACGCCGTCGATGCCGACGGCACGGCTCACCCTCTCGGCGACCGTGGTGCGGGCGTCGACGAGCTGGTCCTACCCGACGACAGCCGGGTGCCGGTGGGCACCGGCAGGGCGGCGCAGGGTGCCGTGGACGTCCTGAAGTCGAGCCGCGGTCGGGTCTCGGAGATCGACGTCCCTGCGGGCGTGGACTTAAACGATGTCGGCTCGCTGACCTTCGCGACGGGAGGCAAGCCGTTCGGTCACTCCTCCAGACTGCTCACCGACTCGCTCACCAGCGCCGGTGGTGAGGAGCGCTCGATCAGCTTCGACACGCTCCCGGTCACCGACGACAGCATCAACGTCCGCGTCGGCGCCTGCCTGCAGTGGCACGGCTACACCGGTGACGAGCTCTACCTCTTCTCCCAGCACGGCCGGGACGCGCGCGAGGTCGAGTTCGTCGTCCCCGACGACGTCAGCCACTAGTGACGAGGAGGGCCTCGAGCTCGGCCAGTCCGGACGGCGAGCCGATCTCGTAGAAGCGCTCGGTGACCAGGTAGCCGGCGAGCGCTCCCTCTGCGGCCAGGGCGTGGCAGAGGTCGGACAGGTCGGCGACCGTGTCGCCGGGGATCCGGTCGGCGACCAGTGTGCGCTCGAGGACCGAAAGGCCGTAGTCGATCCAGCGCATCTGCGACGGGATCGGGTCGAGACCCTTCGCGTAGCGGACCACCCGTCCCTCGGCGTACTCGACGTTGCTGGTGTCGAACTGGCCGTTGTTCTCGTAGACCGTCATCAGGGCCGGGAGCCCGGAGCGCGCAGCCGCCGTGTGGACGGCCGCGGGATCGACCTGCAGCCACGAGTCGCCGTACAGCACCAGGAATCGCTCGTGCAGCTCACCCTCGTCGTACGCGAGCCGGAGCGCGCCACCGGTGCCGCGCAGCTCGCGACCCTCGTCGACGTAGTGGACGTCGAGGCCGCGCGCCGAACCGTCGCCGACGTGCTCGCGCACCTGCTCGCCGAGGTAGCCGACGCAGTAGACGACGGAAGTGACGCCCGCGCCCGCCAGCCAGTCGAGCTGCCAGTCGGCGAACGGCCGTCCGGCCACGGGCAGGAGGGTCTTGGGCACCGTCTTTGCCACCGGCCACATCCTGGTGCCGAGGCCTCCGGCCAGGATCACGCACTGCACGAGCAGGGCTCCGCGTTCACTCGCGGACGAGCATGGTGCTGCCGGCGGGGTCGATGCCGAACCGCAACTCGGTCAGCCCCTCCTCGCGCATCGCGGCGCGCACCCGTCGGGTGTCCTCGGCGTAGAACATGAGGAAGCCACCGGCCCCGGCGCCGACCAGTTTGCCGCCCCGGGCGCCGGCGTTGCGGCCGAGCTCGTAGAGCTCGTCGATGCGGGGGTTGGACATCGAGCTCGAGCGCTTCTTCTTGTTGAGCCAGTGCTCGTGCATCAGGTCGGCGAAGCCCGTGACGTCGTCGCGCTCCAGGGCGTCGAGCTGGCGCAGGCCGAGATCCTTGACGAAGTGGAGGTTGTCGATCATCGCCTGATCGCCGCTCTCGGACTTGGTGACCTGCTCGGCCAGCACCTCGTCGGCGGCGCGGGAGTAGCCGGTGAAGAACATCAGCAGGTGCTGCTCGAGGTCGTGCACCGTGTCGCTGGAGAGTCGAGCCGGCACGACGTCGACCGAGCCGTCGGGGTTGAAGTCGAAGCGCGTGATACCGCCGAAAGCCGCGATGTATTGGTCCTGCTTGCCGACCGTGCGACCGAGGCGGTCGATCTCGATCTCGCAGGCCTCGCGGCCGAGGTCGGAGGCGCTGACGTGGTTGCGCTGCATGGCGTGGACGGCCTTGAGCAGGCCCACGGTGAACGAGCCCGAGGAGCCGAGCCCCGTGCCCGAGGGGATGTCGGCGGTGGACACGATCTCGACGCTGGGACCGACGTCGTGGGCGCGCAGCACCTCGCGGACGATCGGGTGCTCGATCTGGTCGGGCTTGTCGACCCGCTCCAGCTGGCTGTACTTGAGGAAGTAGTCGTCGGTGAAGGTGCGGTTGATCGAGATGTAGATGTGCTGGGTGATCGCGGCGGAGACGACCATGCCGCCGTGCTCTTCGTAGTACGACGGCAGGTCGGTGCCGCCGCCACCGAGGGTGATCCGCAGCGGGGTGCGCGTGATGAGCATCGGGCTACCCGACCAGCGGGACGTGGGCGACGGCGGCCAACTGCCAGCCGAGCCGGGCGTCGTCCCGGTTGAAGGGGAAGGACTTGGAGAAGAAGCCGGTGACCGCCTTCTCCAGCCCGGAGGGCTGGTCGCCGGGGGTCCGGTGGTCCATGTCGTCGACGAGCTTCTGGCCGCGGGCGATCACGGCGAGCTTGTAGAGGTTGAAGAACGGGAACCCGGTGCGAAGCACCCGATCGACGTCGAGCCCGGCGTCGGTGAGCACCTGGTGCAGCAGCGGCGCCGTGAAGTGCCGCCAGTGGCCGATGTGCTTGTCGAACGCCGAGCGCGGGCCACCGGGGACCGTGACGACGACCTTCGCGCCGGGCGCGAGCAGGGTGGCGGCGTTGCGCATCAGCGTGGTCGGGTCGTCGACGTGCTCGAGCACTTCCGAGCACACCGCGTGGGTGGCTGGGGGCTGCTGCGGATCGCGGGTGACGGGCTCGAGCAGGTTGCGCTCGTAGAAGTACGCCGGCACACCCTCGCGCTCGGCGACCTGCTGGGAGCGGCGCACGCCCTCGGCGCTGTATTCGACGCCGAAGACCGAGGCCTGCGGGTTGTCGGCCTGGAGGTCGACCGCGAACTGACCCTGCCCGCTGCCGATGTCGAGGACGACAGCACCCTTGGGGAGCGGGCCGAGCAGCTTGAGGATCATCGCGTGGCGGTAGTCGTTGGCGGGGTTGCCCTTGGCCGCCTCGCCGTACTTGTCCCAATGGTCGTCCCAGTCGTCCTGGTCGGTCCCGTCGGCGTTGAGACGCGCCGGGGCGCTGTCGCTCACAGCGTGTAGCCGGCGGCGGCGGCGTCGTCGTGGAACATCTGGACCGTCTCGAGCGAGAACTGGTCGAGGTCCTTGTCGAAGCTCGCCATCTTGGCGATCAGGTCGGGCGTGGCGGTGATGATGTGAACACCGACCTGCTCGGCCTGGCGCACGTTGAGGACCTCGCGCGGGCTGGCCCAGAGCAGCTCGAGCTCGGGCTGCGGTGCGAGCACCTCGAGCGCCTGCGCCATGATCGGCATCGGGTCGCGGCCGGTGTCGGCGATCCGGCCGGCGAAGACCGAGACCACGTGGCCGGGGCCGCCGACGGACGCCTGGGCGACCGCCTCGACCTGGGCGACAGTCATCAAGGCTGTGACGTTGAGGTGCACCCCGTCGGCGGACAGCTCGCGGATCACCTCGTCACTGGGAACGCCCTGGGTGTTGGTGATCGGGATCTTGACGTAGACGTTGTCTCCCCACGAGGAGATCAGCCGGGCCTGACGCACCATCTCGGCGGGCTCGTCTGCGAAGACCTCGAAGGAGATCGGGTGCCGGGTGATGGTCTCGAGGACCTTGTGGGCGAACGACTCGTAGTTGTCCACGCCTGCCTTGCGCATCAGCGTGGGGTTGGTGGTGAAGCCGGAGATGCGTGGGTCCTCGGCCAGGGCGATGATGCTCTCGAGGTCGGCGCCGTCGGCGTAGATCTTCACGTGGGGGATCTCCAAGTCCGTCAGGTTCGGTGCTTCGGTCAGGCGCCGGAAGCGCCACAGACCTTCAGGACATGATCCCGTGCCTGTGCGAGGGAGCCAAAACGTGCGCCCGGCGAGTCCTTGAGCGGTTCTCCGAGCCCCCAATCGATCCAGACCGAGGCCACACCGGCCCGATGGGCCGCGTCGATGTCGCGCCAGCGGTCGCCGACGGCGACGCTGTGATCGAGGTCGATCCCGAGCCGCCGGGCTGCGTCCAGGATCATCCCGGGCCGCGGTTTGCGGCACCAGCAGCCCTCCTTGCCGTCGTGGGGACAGACCACGATGTCGTCGAGTGGGAGTTCGTCGCGCAGCCGCGCGTGCATCGCGTCGAGCTCGGCGGGATCGAGGGCTCCGCGGGCCAGATCGGGCTGGTTGGTGACGACGACCAGCGCCAACCCCGCCTCCGAGAAGGCCCGGCAGGTCTCCGCCACGCCCGGGAGCAACTCGAACCGGTCCACGGTGCGCGGCGGCACCGGGACGTCTCCGTCGACGTATGCGCGGTTGAGCACCCCGTCCCGGTCGAGGAAGACGGCCCGCCGACTCATGGGGCCGTCAGGAGCCCCGAGCGCGCCTGGCCGACCATGGCGGTCATCGAGTCGCGCAGCGCCTCCGGACCGGTCCGCTGGTTGGCCCAGCCGAGCGAGCGGATCTTGCCGGTCGCGATCCGCACCACCGGGACGTCGCCCTTCCAGCCGCGGTCTCCGCCGGTGTACTCGAACGTGGTCGATCCGGGCTCCAGACCGACCACCTGCATCGCGAGTTCGGCGATCTCGGTGACGGTGACGTAGTCGCCGGTGGCGACGTTGAACGCGTCGAACGGCGTCTCTGCCTGGGAGCCGGCGAGCAGGACGGCGTCGATGACGTCCTCGACGTAGATGTAGGACTTGCTCTGCTTGCCGTCGCCCAAGATGCGCAGCCGGGTGGGGTCGTCGAGCAGCCGGCGGACGAAGTCGAAGCCGACGCCGTGGGTCTGACTGGGTCCGACCACGTTGCCGAACCGGAACGCCCGGACGGTGAAGTCGAACATCGCGGCGTACGCCGCCAGGATCGCCTCACCGGCCAGCTTGCTGGCGCCGTACGTCGACGTGGGGACCATCGGCCCGTGGTCTTCCGCCGCCTCGTGCTCACCCAGGTCGCCGTACACGCCCGAGCCGGAGGCGTAGAGGACGAGGGCGATCTCAGCCATCCGCGCCGCCTCGGCGACATGGTGGGTGAGCAGGGTGCCCTGGTCGAAGTCGATGGCCGGGTTGGCGACTGCGGCCGCGATGTCGGGGTTGGAGGCCAGGTGGATGACGGCTGTGTGCCCGCGGAACGCCTCGGTCAGCGCCGGCAGGTCGCCGACGTCGCCGCGGACCACGCTCAGCCGAGGGTCGTCCTTGACCGGCTCGAGGTGCCAGTCGCGACCGGAGGAGAAGTTGTCGAAGACGGTGACCTGCTCGGTCGCCTCATCGGAGAGCAGCCGCTTGACGAAGTGGCTGCCGATGAAGCCGGCGCCGCCGACCACGCAGACCCTGCGCAGGCGCGCGGTCATACGACGGACTCCCACTTGGTGGCGGCGACGGCGAGGGAGGGGTGGCTGACCAGCAGGTGCCAGATCACGCAGCACAGCCCCTCGGTGTGGGGGGTGATGTGCGGTGCGTACGTCGGCGGCACGATCACGCACGCGTCGGCCAACTGAGCGGTGTAGCCGCCGTCGCGTCCGACGATGCCGAAGATCGAGGCGCCGACGGACTTCGCGGTGTCGAGTGCGGCCACGATGTTGGTCGAGACCTGCTTCTCGCGGTTGCCGCCGCCGACCGAGAAGACCAGGACAGCGTCCTTGTCGTTGATTCGCGACCCCTTGAGCCACTCGCTGAAGGTGGTGTCCCAGCCCTCGTCGTTGGCCCGCGCGGTGAGCTCGGAGACGTTGTCGATGGGGGAGTAGGACTCGACGTTGCAGATCTTGCGGAAGTCGTTGACGGCGTGGCTGGCCGATCCGGCCGACCCGCCGACGCCGACGATGAACAGCCGGCCCTCGCGCTCGCGGACCGCGGCGATGCCCTCGGCCAGCGCCTCGACGCTATGGCTGTCGAGGGATTGGACGATCGCGACCGTCTCCTTGAGGAAGTCTTCGGTGAAGGACATGCGGCTCTCTCCTAGCGGGGTGCTACGGGGTGACGGTCGCGACCGCGAACGTGTTGAGGCCGAACTTGTGCCGGAAGCACTTGATGGCGTGCGGCATGAAGCCGGCCTTCACCATCAGCGGCCACAGGTCGCGCGGGTCGTAGTACATCTTGTGGTCGTCCATCTCCTCGGCCGGTGACGTGCCGAGCTTGAACGCGGAGTACTCCAGCGCACGTTTGCCCCACCACGACGGGACATTGACGGCGCAGATGCCGCCGGGGCGCAGGACGCGGCGGAAGTGGGCGAGGGTGCGGTCGGGCTCCCAGAGGTGCTCGATCACCGACATGCAGAGGACGACGTCGAGGGAGGCGTCGGCCACCTGCTCCATGGTCTCGGGCAGGAACCCCTCGATCGCGCGCACCTTGGGGTGGGCGAGCAGGTCGGGAGCCAGCGAGACGTCGGTGAGCGTGGCCGTGCGGACCTCGTCGAGCACGGTGCGCATGAACGTCGCGTCGTACCCGCAGCCCACGTCGGCGACGTCTCGACCGATCAGCGGGCCGACCACCTTCTCGATCTGGCGCTTGGACAGCCAGACGCCAAACCGGTCGACGACGGTGACGTCGCCGCCCTCGCCGAACGAACTGGAGCGGCCCTCGACCGGCTCAGTCACGGTCGAGGGCGGGGCCGTAGCTGACGCTCGTGGCGTGGAGCAGCAGAGTGAAGCAGAACGTGGAGAACCCGACCATCATCAGCATCAGCCCGAGGACGCCGAGGTGCGGGATCGCGGCCGACGGGTCGGGCAGCGAGAAGTCGTGGCTGACGAAGTGGGCCACCAGGACGATGTCGAGGACCAGCCCCACCGCGAACAGGATGCCGCTCACCACCATCATCCGCGTGTACTCGAAGACCCGTCTCCAGCGGCCGCGTAGTCGTCCCCCGTAGTCGAGGAACATGTGCGCCAGCCCGCCGAAGTAGAGGCTCTGCAGCCCGATCACCACGAGCGCGACGCCCACCAGTTGCGTCAGCAGGCTGAAGGTGAGCTTGCCGATCGTGATGTCGCCGAAGGACAGCGGAAGCGAGAGCAGGAGTCCGAGGAGCATCAGCCCGATGCCCGGCTTGATCAGGAAGAACTCCGCGCCGTGGATGAACATCGCGCGCAGGTTGATCCAGGCGGCCGCGAACGGCGAGAACCAGCCGGACCGCTTGTGGTGGGAGAGCCGTCCCTCCTGGTCCTTGAGGAAGGTGACCGGGACCTCGGTGGTGGCGAGCTCCATCCGCACCGACTTGAGCACCATCTCCGAGGCGTACTCCCACGACTGGGAGACGATCCCCATCCGGAGCAGGGCGTCGCGGGTGATGCCCCGCATGCCGCAATGGATATCGCTGAAGTGGCTGCCGTAGAGGCGGTTGAGGATCCACGTGGTGAACGGTGTGCCGAAGTACTGGTGGAGCCCGGGCATCGCGCCCTTCTCGATGGTGCCCTTCCACCGCGACCCCATGGCGTACTCGGTGCCGGTGCGCATCGCCTCCACGAACGGCGCGAGCTTGCGGAAGTCGTAGGTGCAGTCGGCGTCGCCCATGATCACGTAGCGGCCGCGCACGTAGGGGATCGAGTCGATGTAGGCCCGACCGAGTCCGCGCAGCGGCGTGTGCAGCACCCGGGCGCCGCCCTTGACCGCCAGCTCCGGCGTCTCGTCGCTCGAGGCGTCGACGATCAGGATCTCGCCCTTCACCCCGGCCGCTTCGAGTCCTTCGTGGCACCAGGCCACGAACTCCTCGATCGTGATCTTCTCGTTGACCGCGGGCACCAGCAGGGTGACCTCGGGGTCCGGTTCGTCGTCCGCCGGCACCAGCAGGGTGACCTCGGGGTCGGTGGGCGAGGTGAACGCGCGGACACCGGGCAGGGCACACGCGGACTCGAGTCCGGCGGGGATCTGGGTGCCCACGGGCATCAGCGATTCGAGCACGTCTGGCACGCAGTGCACCTTAACAACGGAGACCGGCTCCTACCGCTTCGTCGCGCGCGCCGTCAGGAACCATGCGCGGGTTTGCCAGGGCGGTGCCTTGGTCAGCGACCGGTCCGGAACGCTCTCACGGCGGCTCGGGCGCGGGCGGTGAGGCCGGTGAGGCCGGTCGCAGCGGGTGCCGGAGTCGCCCCGCCATCGAGACGTTGCAGCTTGCGGCGTTGGCTCCGGACCTTGCGGCGTAGCTGGCGCAGGGTGTCGTTCTTGCTCTCCAACCGGGCCTCGAGCTTCTCGATGCGCTGTGCCAGCGCTTCGCCGGCCGAGGTCGAGCCGATGTCGGTGACCCAGATCGGCCGCTCGTACGTCGGCAGGATCTCGCCGTCGACCTGGCCTGTGGTCTCGGCGTCTCGAGGCAGCCGGCGCAGCACCGCCTGAAATTCCAGCTCGTAGGTCGGGGTCGGGATCACCTTCTCGACAATCCAGCTCGACCAGCCCCCGACCCGGAGCTCGTGGAGGTGGTGGATGAAGCTCTCGGGCGTTAAGAGCCAGACGTGGCTGTCGATGTACTCGCCGCCGAGCGAGCGGGCGAGGAGTTCCCGGGCCTGGTCGGGGGTGTGGATGCGGTCCTCGAAGGTGGGCAGTCGGCCCTCCCAGACACCCCTGGGGTCGTAGCGCACGGCGCTGGAGAAGTGGTCGTAGACCGCGGCCACCGAGGGCCGCTGATCACCTGACTCGTGGGCCTGGAGCATCTGGCCGACGGTCGACGCCGGGCGGTGCACGTCGAACTCGTAGCGCCGGTCGGGGACGGCCAGCACCAGGCGGCCGTCATCGACGACCACCTCGGCGAGCTCGCCGAGCCAGCCGATGATGTCCGGGACGTGCTCGATCACGTGGGAGGCCATGACCCAGTCGAACGGCGCCCCGGCTTTGGTCGCCTCGACCAGGGTCCGGGTCTCGCCCGACTCGTCGATCAGCCAGAAGTCGATCTCCGGGATCGAGTCCGGTGGGACGTCGGGGTCGCCCGCGTAGTGCGCCACCAGCCGGTCGCGATCAGTCACGTCGACGTAGCTGACGTCCGCCACGTCGCGGGTGACGATCGCGCGGTGCAGCGGCCCGACCTCCAGCCCGTGGCCGACGGCGAAGTCGTGGAGCTCCCAGAAGCGCTGACTGCGAGCGTCCATCCGGGGTCGTACTCCCTATAGCTGGTGACCGCGGCCGAGAGCTGCGGGGCCGGGCGCATCCGGCACCGGGACACCTTAGCCAAGGCGGGCTCGGGCCGACGATCTGTGGTCTCGGGCTGGCTCAGGTGTCGAAGCTGGCGGTGCCGGTCTTCTCGTGGTGGGGCTCGACGACCCGGCCCTTCTCGAAGACCACGATGCTGTCGTAGAAGTGCATCGAGCGGGTGGTCCGGGTGAAGTCGTCGACGACGAATCGGTCGTCCTGGGAGTGCCAAGCGTTGAGCTGGTCGGTGAGCCGCTTGGCGCGGCGCATGAACGTACCGGGCCGGCGGAAGCCTCCGCCGTACTCCTCCCAGTAGCTGGTGTGCAGGTCCTCGATCAGGAAGACGCCGTCCTCCTTGACCAGGGGGTACATCTCCTCGAACGTCGCCAACTGCTGCCCCATCGTGTGCCCGCCGTCCTCGATCAGCACGTCGATGGGACCGGTGCGCTCACCGACCGAGCGCAGGAAATCCCGGTCCTCCTGGTCACCGATCAGGACGTGGGTGCCGGGTCCGTCGAGGCTTGCGCAGCGCTCGTCGATGTCGACCCCGTAGATCGTCGCCTGATCGCCGAAGTAGTCGCGCCACATCTGGAGCGAGCCACCCTGGCTCACCCCGAACTCGACCAGGACGATGGGCTGTCCGCGGAAACGTTCGAAGTGCCGGTGGTAGACGTCGAAGTAGTGCATCCATTTGTGGATCAATCGGCCGTCGTTGTCGCGGAAATACTTCTCGAGCGGGTTGTCCGCGGTCACGCGTCCTCCTGGGCGTAGCGATGCCCGACCAGTCTAAGAGGTGGCGGTGCGCGCCCGCTCATGCGCCCCGATGCAGAGTCATCGAATTGCGATTCCCCGACCCCGAAATTGCATTTCACGACGTGGAGTGCACTATCTTGGGTGGCGAATTCTTCGTCCTATATTCACTGTTCGTATTTTCAGTCCGATAAGAAAGTGCTGGTCATTCCATGGCGCAAAAGGTGCATATCGTCCTCGAAGACGACCTCGACGGCAGCGACGCCACCCAGACGGTCTCCTTCGCCCTCGACGGCACTGCCTACGAGATCGACCTCAACGACAAGAACGCCGCTGCGCTGCGCGATGCGCTGGCCGCCTACGTCGGCCACGGCCGCAAGGTGAGCGGGAGCCGCCGAGGTCGGCGTACGGCCTCCTCCGCGCCGAGCGGGCACTCCGCCAAGGAGATCCGCGAGTGGGCCCGCTCCCACGGCCACGACGTGCCCGAGCGCGGCCGGATCCCCTCCGACGTGCGCCAGGCCTTCGAAGCGGCGAACTGAATACCCCGGCGAGTTTCGGCCCCGAGTCCGCGGCGACGCTCGCTGCGCTCGCACGTGCCTTCGCTCGCTGACGCTCGCTCGGCACTGTCGCCGCGGCCATCGGGGCCGATCGCCGGGCGCGCGGCTCCGCCGCGAAAGACCGGGTCGCTCCGCTCCCTCCCGAGTTGCGGAGTTCGCACTTGTGTGCGTCTCCTTCACTCGGGGCGTGTTCGCTGATAGCGGATGCCCGATGTCTCCGCCCCGGGAACGCGTAGGCTGACGGAGGGGTTGTTCTCAGTGACCCCACTTGAAGCTTCGAGGAGACACGCATGTTCGAGCGGTTCACGGACCGAGCCCGCCGGGTGGTCGTGCTGGCCCAGGAAGAGGCCCGCATGCTCTCCCACAACTACATCGGGACCGAGCACATCCTGCTCGGCCTCATCCACGAGGGCGAGGGCGTAGCCGCCAAGGCCCTCGAGAGCCTCGACATCTCGCTCGAGGCGGTGCGCGCCCAGGTCGAGGAGATCATCGGCCAGGGCCAGCAGGCACCCAGCGGCCACATCCCGTTCACGCCGCGCGCCAAGAAGGTGCTCGAGCTGTCCCTGCGCGAGGCGCTGCAACTCGGCCACAGCTACATCGGCACCGAGCACATCCTGCTCGGCCTGATCCGCGAGGGAGAAGGCGTCGCGGCCCAGGTGCTGCAGAAGCTGGGCGCCGACCTCAACCGCGTCCGGCAGCAGGTCATCCAGCTGCTCTCGGGGTTCCAGGGCAAGGAGTCCACGGCCAGCGCCGCCGCCGCGGCCGGCGGTGGCGACGCCCCGTCGTCCTCGCTGGTCCTCGACCAGTTCGGCCGCAACCTCACGCAGGACGCCCGCGAGGGCAAGCTCGACCCGGTCATCGGCCGCGAGCAGGAGATCGAGCGGGTTATGCAGATCCTCTCGCGCCGTACGAAGAACAACCCCGTGCTGATCGGCGAGCCCGGCGTCGGCAAGACGACGATCGTCGAGGGGCTGGCCCAGGACATCGTCAAGGGCAACGTGCCCGAGACGCTGAAGGACAAGCAGATCTACACGCTCGACCTCGGCGCGCTCGTCGCCGGCTCGCGCTACCGCGGTGACTTCGAGGAGCGCCTCAAGAAGGTCCTCAAGGAGATCCGCACCCGCGGCGACATCGTGCTGTTCATCGACGAGATCCACACCCTCGTCGGCGCCGGTGCGGCCGAGGGCGCGATCGACGCCGCCAGCATTCTCAAGCCGATGCTGGCCCGCGGTGAGCTGCAGACCATCGGCGCGACCACGCTCGACGAATACCGCAAGTACCTCGAGAAGGACGCCGCGCTCGAGCGCCGGTTCCAGCCGATCCAGGTGGCCGAGCCGTCGATCGCGCACACCATCGAGATGCTCAAGGGGCTGCGCGACCGCTACGAGGCGCACCACCGGGTGACCATCACCGACGAGGCGCTGGTCTCGGCGGCGACGCTGGCCGACCGCTACATCTCCGACCGCTTCCTTCCCGACAAGGCGATCGACCTCATCGACGAGGCCGGCTCGCGGCTGCGGATCCGGCGGATGACGGCTCCGGCCGACCTGCGCGAGTACGACGACAAGATCGGCGACGTCCGCCAGCGCAAGGAGGCGGCGATCGACGGGCAGGACTTCGAGGCCGCGGCCCGCCTGCGCGACGAGGAGAAGCAGCTGATCCTCAAGAAGTCCGAGCGTGAGAAGCAGTGGCGCGCGGGCGACATGGACGAGGTCGCCGAGGTCGACGAGGAGCTGATCGCCGAGGTGCTCGCCGTGGCGACCGGCATCCCGATCGTCAAGCTCTCCGAGGAGGAGTCGACCCGGCTGCTCAAGATGGAGGACGAGCTGCACAAGCGCGTCATCGGCCAGGAGGAGGCCGTCAAGGCGCTCAGCCGGGCGATCCGCCGTACGCGCGCGGGCCTCAAGGACCCCAAGCGCCCCGGTGGCTCCTTCATCTTCGCCGGCCCGTCCGGTGTCGGTAAGACCTGGCTGTCCAAGACGCTCGCAGAGTTCCTCTTCGGCGACGAGGACGCGCTGATCCAGCTCGACATGTCCGAGTACGGCGAGAAGCACACCGTCTCGCGGCTGTTCGGCTCGCCCCCCGGCTACGTCGGCTACGAAGAGGGCGGTCAGCTCACCGAGAAGGTGCGGCGCAAGCCGTTCTCCGTCGTGCTCTTCGACGAGGTCGAGAAGGCGCACCCCGACATCTTCAACAGCCTGCTGCAGATCCTGGAGGAAGGTCGCCTGACCGACTCGCAGGGCCGGGTGGTCGACTTCAAGAACACCGTCATCATCATGACGACCAACCTCGGCACCAAGGACATCGCCAAGGGCCTCAACCTCGGCTTCGCGCAGTCCGGTGACGCGGCAGGCTCCTACGAGCGGATGAAGACCAAGGTCCAGGAGGAGCTCAAGCAGCACTTCCGGCCCGAGTTCCTCAACCGTGTCGACGAGATCATCGTGTTCCCGCCGCTGACGCAGGAGCAGATCGTCCACATGGTCGACAACATGATTGCCTCGGTCGAGACCCGGCTCAAGGACCGCGACATGCGCCTCGAGCTGACCCAGTCGGCCAAGAGCCTCCTGGCCGTGCGGGGCTTCGACCCGGTGCTCGGTGCCCGGCCGCTGCGCCGCACGGTCCAGCGCGAGATCGAGGACGTGCTCGCCGAGAAGATGCTCTACGGCGAGGTCGGACCCGGCCAGATCGTGGTGGTCGGCGTGGAGGGCGAGGGCCCGACCGCGGCCTTCACCTTCGAGGGCCAGAAGGTCGGCGAGCTGCCCGACCTGCCGCCGTTCGAGACCGCCGGCGTCGAGCTGGGCGACTCGCTCGGCGACCCCACCGCCGACGACGAGCCCGGCCCCATCGACGTCCCCAAGTCGGGTGGCGACGACTGACCTCCGCCTGACCAAGCTCCATCCAGGGCCCGGACACCGAACGGTGTCCGGGCCCTGGTGCGTTGTGAACGTGGATCAGAGGCGGTAGGAGCCGTGATCCTCGGCGATCAGGCCGTCGTCGAGAAGCGATTGGAGGCACCGGTCGCGCTGGCCGGCGTCGGGCCAGGCGGAGTCGAGTCGGCTGCGGCGAACGGGACCCTGGCTGTCCCGCAGGACCGCCAGTAGCCGGCCCCGGCACTGCCGATCCGTGCCGCTCCAGGCCTGGCCGCGGCGCGGCGGGCCGGCGTACGCCGGGGAGCCGGCGGCTCGCCAGGCGCACAGGTGGGCGACCGGGCAGTCGGAGCATCGCGGGGTCGCCGCCGTACACACCAGGGCGCCGAGCTCCATGACCGCCACCGCCCAGGTCGCTGCGGTCGCCGGATCTTCGGGCAGCACGGAGGTCGCCAGGTCGCGCTCGGCGCGCGTCACGGAGGGTCCGGGGAACTCGGCACCGGACAGGGTGCGCGCGAAGACCCGGCGCACGTTCGTGTCGAGGACCACGTGTCGCTCGCCGTACGCGAACGACGCCACGGCGGCGGCGGTGTAGTCGCCGACGCCCGGCAGGGTCAGGAGGTCGTCGTACGACGCGGGCACCTCGCCGTCGAACCGGTCGACGATCGCGGCGGCCGCCGCGTGCAGCCGCAGCGCCCGCCGCGGATAGCCGAGTCGCCCCCAGGCGCGGACCGCCTCGCCCGTCGGCTCGCGCGCCAGGTCCGCCGGGGTCGGCCACCGCTCCAACCAGGCGGCGTGCACGGGCAGCACCCGCGCGACCGGGGTCTGTTGCAGCATCAGCTCGGAGACCAGCACCGACCACGGCGAGGCCTCCGGCCGACGCCAGGGCAGGTCACGGGCGTGGTCGGCGTACCAGTCGAGGACCGGCTGGTGGAGGGCGTGCATCGCTGGGAGGGTAACCGCCCTGCGGCGTGGGTACCCGGTCGGCGGCCCATGGCGTCATACCGTGCAAGACATGCCTGCGAGCACGCGTGGACCCCTGCCGGCAGGCGTCTACTGGCGGCGCCGGCTCGCGGTGCTGAGCATCGCGCTCGTGGTGTTCCTCGGGGTCGGCAAGGTGCTCGGCCACGGCAGCGACGGCAGCTCCGACGGGCAGGCCGAGCAAGCCGGCGCCTCGACATTGACCAGCCCGACGGCGACCGTCTCCGTGACCGACCCGACCACCGAGCCCACGAAGAAGGGCAAGGGGAAGAAGCACCAGGGCAAGGGGAAGGGCAACGGTGGCCAGGCATCTGCCACCTCTGACCCGATCTCCGACCCGACCCCCACACCGCCGCCGACGCCCGTGCTGCCGGACCCGACCGGTCCGTGCGCCGACGACGACGTGTTCATCACGCCTACTGTGCCCTCGCCCATCGGCGGGTCGGACGTGACCGTGATGCTCAACCTGCAGACCAAGACCAGCCAAGCCTGCACCTGGCAGGTCTCGCCGGAGTCGGTGACGGTCAACATCGTCTCCGGACACGACCAGATCTGGCTGAGCAAGCAGTGCCCCGACGCGATCCCGACCACCGACGTCGTGGTCCGGCTTGCCTCGGTGACCCAGGTGCCGGTGGTGTGGAACGCGATGCGCTCCGACGACGAGTGCTCCGACCGCACCGCTTGGGCGCTGCCCGGCTTCTACCACGTGCGCGCCGCGGCGTACGGCGGCGAGCCGACCGACGTGCAGTTCGAGCTGGTGGCCCCGGCGCCGGCGACGGTGACCCAGACGGCGCAGCCGCAGGACGACCAGAGCAAGCAGGGCGGCGCCGGCTGACCGGGTGCCGTCGTGCCGGGCGCCCACCCTCGGCGCACCTGCTCGGTTCTAGCGTGTGGCGGTGTACGCACGGGTAGCCTGGTGTGGTGGCACTTTCGGAGGACCGGCCCTGGGGGTCCTGGCACGTCATCGACAGCGGTGACGGGTTCAAGGTCAAGCGGATCGAGGTCCTCCCGCACTCGCGGTTGTCCTATCAGTTCCACGAGAAGCGGGCCGAGCACTGGGTGGTCGTGGCCGGCAAGGCGACCTGCACGATCGACGGGCACACCGTGGTGGCCGGGCCCGGCGACTTCCTCGATGTCGGTATCGGCCAGGCGCACCGCATCGCCAACGAGGACGACGACGTTCTGATCGTCATCGAGGTTCAACTCGGTCAGTACACCGGCGAGGACGACATCGTTCGGCTCGAGGACGACTACGGCCGCAACGACGACTGAGCAAGCTCAGACGTACCGCTCCAGGATCGTCGACTCCGCGAGGCGGGAGAGCCCCTCGCGGACGCTCCGGGCGCGCAGCTCGCCCACGCCCTCGACCACCTGGAGATCCTCGACGCCGGCCGAGAGCAGCTTCTGCAGCGTCCCGAAGTGGTCGACCAGCCGGTCGACCACCGCGGCCGGAAGGCGGGGCACCTTGGCCAACAGCCGGTAGCCGCGCGGGGCGACCGCTCCGTCGAGGTGCTCGACGCTCCCCAGGCCCAACACTCGGGCGGCGGACGCGGGGTCGACGAGTTCGGTCGCGGTGAGTGCCTCCAGCCGCTGGAGCAACACCTCCGGCTGCTTGCCACGGCGTCCGCCGGGCACGTAGTCGCGGATGACCAGCTCCCGCTCGACGTCGACCCCGGTCACGAGCTCCTCGAGCTGGAGCGACAGCAGCCGACCGTCGGTGCCGAGCTCGAGCACGTAGTCCTCGATCTCCCGCGCGATCCGAGTGACCATCTCGAGGCGCTGCGCGACGACCGCGACATCGCGCACCGTGACCAGATCCTCGATCTCGAGCGCCGAGAGGGTGCTCGACACCTCGTCGAGACGGAGCTTGTAGCGCTCGAGCGTGGCCAGCGCCTGGTTGGCACGCGACAGGATCTGCCCGGAGTCTTCGAGCACGTGGCGGGTCTCGCCGACGTACGCGGCGATGATCTGCATCGACTGGCTGACCGAGATCACCGGGAAGCCGGTCTGTCGTGCGACCCGGTCGGCTGTGCGGTGGCGGGTGCCGGTCTCCTCCGAGGGGATCGTGTGGTCGGGCATCAGGTGTACGGCGGCCTTGAGGATCCGGGTGATGTCGCGGTCGACGATGATCGCGCCGTCCATCTTGGCCAGCTCACGGAGCCCGGTCGCGGTGAACGGGACGTCGAGGTCGAAGCCCCCTGTGGCGATCGAGTCGACCGTGCGGTCGCTGCCGAGCACGATGAGCGCGCCGGTGCGACCCCGGAGGATCCGCTCGAGCCCGTCGCGCAGCGAGGTGCCGGGTGCGATCGCCTGCAAGGTGGCGCGCAGCCGCAGTGTCTCGTCGGTCCGCTCGGCCATCGCTTCACCCCCCTCGTGCGTGCAGCAGAAGTTTAAGGCCCCATGTGGCTAGCCTTCGTCGGCTGCGCGCAGCCGGGTCGCCGTCCCGCCTGAGGTGAGCTGGAGGAGCCGCAGCGCGGAGGAAACGTCGGGTACGTCGAGCACCCGCATCCCGTCGACGCTCCACGACTCGGGCGACCGCGGCCTCGACGTGCTGCGATCGCTCGGCACCACGGCGACCTGGAAGCCGAGCCGGGCCGCCTCGGCCAACCGCTGCGGCAGGTCGCGGACCCGGCGCAGCTCGCCGGCCAGACCCAGCTCGCCCATGGCGACCACCCCGGAGGGTGGGGCGACGCCCAGCTTGGCCGAGCCGATCGCCACCGCGACCGCGAGGTCGCTGGCCGGCTCGTGGAGTCGGGCCCCGCCCACGGTCGAGGCGAACACGTCGTAGGAGTGCAACCGGATCTGCGCGTGCTGCTGGAGCACGGCCAGGACCATCGCCACCCGCGAGGAGTCGAGCCCGGACGTCGTCCGACGTGGTCGCTCGAGCGGGGAGACCGTGACCAGCGCCTGCACCTCCGCCAGCAGCGGTCGTCGGCCCTCCATCGTCACCGCGACACACGTGCCGGGGACGCGGCCGGACTGGTGCTCGACGAAGAGGCCGGTGGGATCGGTGACCGCGCTGATCCCGTCGGGGCCGAGGTCGAAGCAGCCGACCTCGTCGACCGGCCCGAAGCGGTTCTTCATTGCCCGGACCATGCGGAACCGGGAGTTGCGGTCGCCCTCGAAGTGCAGCACGACGTCGACGAGGTGCTCGAGGACCCGTGGCCCCGCGATCGCGCCGTCCTTGGTGACATGGCCGACGATCACTGTGGTGATGTTGCGGGTCTTGGCGACCCGGATCAGCGCGGCCGCGACCTCCTTGACCTGAGTGACGCCGCCGGGCACGCCCTCGATGCCGGAGGCGCCGATGGTCTGGATCGAGTCGACGACCAGGAGCGTCGGGCGCACCTGCTCGATGTGGGTCAACACCGCGCCGAGGTCGGTCTCGGCGGCCAGGAACAGCTCGTCGTGGACGCCGCCCGTGCGGTCGGCACGCAGCCGCACCTGGGAGGCGGACTCCTCGCCGGTGACATAGAGGACGCGCTGCCGTACGCGCGCGGTCTGGGCGGCGACCTCCAACAGCAGGGTGCTCTTGCCGACTCCGGGCTCGCCGGCGAGCAGGATCGCGGCCCCGGGAACCAGCCCACCTCCGAGCACCCGGTCGAGCGCGGGCACGCCACAGCTTCGGGCGGCCGACTCCTCGACCGAGATCTGCGCGATCGGCACCGCCGGCGCGCTCACCGGGCTCGCCGAGGCGCGCAGCTGCGGGGCGGCGGCCTCGGCCACCGAACCCCAGGCCTGGCACTCGCCGCACCTGCCCAGCCACTTGGCGGTCTCCCACCCGCACTCGGTGCAGCGGTAGGCCGGGCGGGTCGTCGTCTTGGGCACGACGTCAACCTAGGCGGGGGCGCCGACAGTGGCCGTCAGCCGCTCCGGACGAGACCTCACCCGTAGAGGTGGACCCCGCGCTACCCTGTCTTGGAACGATCCAGAGCATGCGCGCGCGTACGGCACAAGCACCGTTGGGAGGGGACGTGTCCGACACCATGAGCCGGTTCCCCGTGACGCCGCCGACCCTGGCCGACGTCGCCGAGCGGGCCGGGGTCTCGCGCCAGACGGTCTCCAACGCCGTCAACAACCCCGACCTGCTGCGCGAGGACACCCTGCTCCGGGTCCAGCGAGCCATCGCCGAGCTCGGCTACTTGCCCAACCGCGCGGCCCGCAACCTGCGCACCCGGGCCTCGCACCTGATCGGGCTGCCGATCAAGGCGGCCGAGGAGGGCACCGCCAACGCCGCCATGGACCGGTTCGTCCACTCCCTCGTCGACTCCTCGCGCGAAGCCGGCTACCACGTGCTGCTCTTCTCCGGCACCCGCACCGGCAAGGCCGAGGACGAGCTTCCGGCCTACGACGACCTGCTGCGCTCGACCGCCGTCGACGCCTTCGTTGTCACCGACACCTACCTCGGCAACCCGCAGGCCGCGTGGCTCAACGACCGGCGCGCGCCGTTCGTCGCGTTCGGCAGGCCCTGGAACGATCCCGAGGCCCGGCACCCCTGGGTGGACGTCGACGGCGCCGCGGGCGGCGACATGGCGACCTCCCACCTCGTCGAGCGTGGCCATCACCGCATCGCCTGGATCGGTTGGCGCAAGGACTCCCTGCTCGGCGAGGACCGCCGGGCCGGATGGTCGCGGGCGATGCGCTCGCGTGACATCCCGACCGCCGGGTTGGCCTCGCGCGTCGAGGACACCGTCGCCTCCGGCCGCGAGGCCAGTGCCGTCCTGCTCGACGAGGCCCGACCCACGGCGTTCGTCTGCGCCTCCGACACGCTCGCCATGGGCGTTCTCCACACCCTCGCCGACCGGGGGCTCCGGGCGGGTCACGACATCGCGGTCACCGGCTTCGACGACTCCCAGGTGGCCCAGACGGTGCCGCCGGGGCTCACCTCGGTCCGGCTGCCTCTGGAGCAGGTCGCCATCGAGGTGGTGCGGGCTCTCGAGGGACTGCTCGGTGCTCCACCTTCGGTCGCTCCTGGCGTGCTGCTGACTCCGACGCTGGTCGTGCGGGGTTCGAGCTAACGCCTGTCTCGCGCGCCGCTGATGGATGGATCCCAACATCTGTTGGGGTTCCTGACGTTCTGGGGCATTGCAACGCCGTAGAACGTCGGGAATCCCTACATATGTTGGGATTCCCACCCCGGAAGTGACAGCGTCAGAAATCCCTCGACCACACGTTGACCGCGTAGTCGACCTCGACGCCCTCGTGTTCGGCCAACACCGCCTCGGCGGTCGCTGCGTCGAACTCGATGCGTACGACGCTCTCCAGGTCGGCGCGCGAGGAGAACCGCCAGCCCATGTCCACTGGGATCCGGGTCCAGCCGTGCGCCGACCAGAAGCGCTCGACCACGGTGGGGTCGACGTCGGGATAGCCACGACGGAACCAGCCGCCGAACGTCGACCGGGTCGGATCGTTGTCGACGACCAGCGCGACGCCGCCGCGACGTACGACGCGGTCCAGCTCCGCCAGCCCGGGCTCGCAGCCGGGACCGAAGAAGTACGCCCAGCGTGCGTGCACCACGTCGACCGATGCATCGGGCACGGGTAGCGCCTGCGCCGTGCCCTGAAGTACGGCGACCGTCGGCAGGCTGCGGGTCCGGCGACGTGCGATCGCCATCAGGTCGGGGTGCGGCTCGATGCCGACCACCGAGCGAGCGGTCAACGCGAACCGGGGAAGGTGGAAGCCGGTCCCGCAGCCGACATCCAGCACGTCGCGGCCGGCCCAGTCGACGCGCGCGAGCAGGGCCGACCACAGCCGACCGTCGGGATCGACCGCACGGTTCTCGACTTCGTACGTCGAGGTGTGCTGCCAGATGTTGGGGCTTGGTCGGGTGCCGTCTGGAAGCTGGGAGAGTTTCATCGGCCAGCCGACGAAACTCTTGCTGGGACGATGAAATTTCATCGCCCAGCCGATAAAACTCGCGCGCAAGCCGAGCCCAGCCGCAGCGTCAGATCCGCACCAGGCCGTGGGGCGTCTGCACCTGCACGGCCAGGACGCCGGGGGTGCCGTGGGGGGCGACCCACTCGACCTTCACGTCCTCGAGCGGCGCCTCGACGGTCTCGCCGAGCCATTCGCTCACCCGCTGCGGGTCGCCGGCGATCTCGAGGCAGGCCAGCGAGTAGTCGCCCGCGGCGCCGTGGCTCGGGTGCAGCTCGGCCGGGATCTCCCACTGCACGAAGAAGGGGAGCTGCGGGTCGGCGATCAGTCCGTTGACGCCGATCTGCCGCCACCGCAGCTCGGTGCCGTCGGGGCGGTAGCGGTTGCCGACCACCGCTTCGCGGCCGAGCCGCTGCTCGACCACGGTGATGTCGTCGACGGCCACGACCCAGCCGAGCCAGCCGCCGCCGAGAGCCGAACGCGCGCGGACCGCCTGACCGAACGGCGCCTTGTCGGACGCCGGGTGGTCCAGCACTTCGACCACCTCGAGGTAGGTGTGGTCGGCCAGCGGCAGCAGGACGTTGCGGGTGCCGAACCTCGGGTGTACCCCGCCGTCGACGAACTGGGTGCCGAGCTGGGCGCCGATGCGTTCGGCCGTCGCGGCCAGGCCGTCGGGTCCGGCGGCGAAGGACAGATGGTCGAGACGCATGCACTGATTGTGAATGCCCGGGCCGCTCCTCACCAAAGCGGGGTAGCTGTCTCTTGACGTCGAGATGGTTGAGCAGCGGCGTGCGAGGGACGAGCACGGCGCGTGGGCTCAACCAGGTTGAGCAAACCCCACGGCCGAGCTTGCGAGGCCGTGACATTGGCGCCGAAACCACCGCTGCCCGGGCTGGGACTCACCCCGGCGCTCTGGCTGCGGTCATCTCGACAGGCTCGATGCGCGGTGGTGGCGACAGGCTCGATGCGCGACTGTGCGTCTCAGCCCTGCGGATCGGCGGGATGGATCGCGAGCCGCGAGCGCGAACGCAGGTGCTCCTCGCAGTGGCGGGCGAGTTCGGCGTACGCCGCCTCGCCCATCAGCGCCACCAGTTCGGCGGCGCTGCTGACGTAGAGCGGCTCGGGTGCGTTGTGGGCTTCGGTGTTGCCGGTGCAGTACCAGTCGAGGTCGTGGCCGCCGGGACCCCAGCCACGACGGTCGTACTCGCCGATGGAGACCTCGGTGTACTCCGTGCCGTCCTGCCGCTTGACCGTGCGATAGGTACGGCGCAACGGCAGTTGCCAGCAGACGTCCGGCTTGGTCTCGAGCGGGTTCTTCTCCAGCACGTAGGCGAGCGCGTGCAGCGCGCAGCCGGCGCCGCCCGGGCCCTCCGGAGGGGCGAAGTCGGGGCGGTTGTGGAAGATGCAGGCCGACTGGCCGTCGTACTCGACGACCATGGTCTTGCGCTCTCCGTCGGCGTCGACGTCGATCCAGTCGCTCTTCTTGATCTTCTTGCCGGCCTTCTTCGCCGGCCGGAACTGCCACAGCGTCTCGTCGAGCATCCCGACGTAGTCGGCGACCCGCTTCTCGTCGCCCTCGTCTGCGAAGTGCGCCCCGAGCGCGCAGCAGCCGACGTCGGGGGAGTCGCGGTAGATGCCGTGGCACCCGTTGCCGAAGATGCACTGGTAGCTCGAGGTGAGCCAGGTGAGGTCGCAGCGCATCACCTCGGTGTCGTCGTCGGGGTTGACGAACTCGACGTACGCACGGGGGAACACCAGATCGACCTCAGCCACCGGTCAAGGCTACGGGGCGAAGGTCGCGCAGGTACGTTGGAGCCATGCGCGTGGGCGTGCTCGACATCGGTTCCAACACCGGCCACCTGCTCGTGGTGGATGCCCACGGCGGTGCGGCCCCCCTGCCGGCGTACTCCTTCAAGCAGCCGCTGCGCCTCGCCGAGCACCTCGGCGAGACCGGCGACGTGTCGCAGACGGGCATCGACGCGCTCACCGCTTTCACCGCCGAGGCGCTCCGGGTCGCCGAGGACAAGGGCTGCGAGGACATCCTCGGCTTCGCGACGTCCGCCGTCCGCGACGCCGGCAACAGCGACGGCGTGCTCGAGCACGTGCAGGAGCGCACCGGCGTCATGATCGACGTGCTCTCCGGCGAGGACGAGGCGCGGCTCACCTTCCTCGCCGTACGCCGCTGGTTCGGTTGGTCGGCGGGCCGGCTGGCCGTCTTCGACATCGGCGGTGGTTCGCTCGAGATCGCCGGTGGCGCCGACGAGGCGCCCGACGCCGCGTGGTCGGTCCCGCTCGGTGCGGCGCGGCTTGCGCGCACCTACTTCCCGGAGGGCCGGGCCGACGAGGAGACGGTCCGCGACCTGCGCCGCCTGATCCGTGCCGAGATCGCGCGCGATGCCGGCCATCTGCTGCGCAGTGGGCGGCCGGATCGGGCCGCGGCGACCTCGAAGACGTTCCGCTCGCTGGGCCGGATCTGTGGCGCTGCCTCGTCGGCGGACGGTCCGCTGGTCCCGCGGGTGCTGCCGTTGGCCGAACTCCGCGAATGGATCCCCAAGCTGGTCGCCATGGACCCGAAGGAGCTGGCCAGCCTCCCCGGCGTCTCGCAGAGCCGTGCGCACCAGATCGTGCCGGGCGCGCTCGTGGCCGAGGGATGCATGGACATCTTCGACCTCACCGAGCTCGAGATCTGCCCGTGGGCACTGCGTGAGGGCGTGATCCTCGAGCGCCTCGATCAACTGTCGGTGCTGCATTGAGCCGCATCGGTCTCTCGACGTCGGCGGTCTACCCCGAGTCGACCGCACACGCCTTCGGGTACGCCGCGAGCCTCGGCTACGACGCCGTCGAGGTGATGGTGATCGATGCCCTGTCGCAGTCGATCAGCGCGGTCACGCAGCTCTCCGAGCACCACGACATCCCGATCTCGGCGGTGCACGCGCCGTGCCTGCTGTTCACCCAGCGGGTCTGGGGGACCGAGCCGTGGGGCAAGCTCGAGCGCTCCGCCGAGATGGCGAAGGCGGTCGGCGCGGAGGTGGTCGTCGTACACCCGCCGTTCCGCTGGCAGAAGGACTACGCCCGCGACTTCGTCAACGGGATCGCCGCCCTGGAGGAGTCGACCGGCATCGCGTTCGCGGTGGAGAACATGTATCCCTGGCGGGCCTCCTCCAAGCGCGGCATGGAGATGTACCTACCCGGCTGGGACCCCTCGGCCGAGTCGTACGCCAACACCACCATCGACCTCTCCCACGCCGCCATCGCCCACGACGACCCGATCGCGATGGCCGACCGGCTCGGATCGCGGCTCCGGCACATCCACCTCACCGACGGCACCGGCAACGCCAAGGACGAGCACCTGGTGCCGGGCCGCGGCACCACCGGCGCGGCGGAGTTCCTCCGTCACATCGCGGCCGCCGGGTTCCGCGGCGAGATCGTCGTGGAGATCAGCACCCGCAAGGCCGCCTCGCGTCAGGAGCGCGAGACCGACCTGCGCGAGTCGCTGGAGTTCGCCCGCGAGCATTTCTCCAGCCAGCTCGGACCGAGCCTGCGAGGAACGAGCGACAGGCGAGAAGGTTGAGGAGCGTCGGCGCGGGCCGAGCCTGCGAGGCACGCGCGACGCGTCTCGAAACCCGTATCTCACCGAGCTGATGACCGCCCCGTCGCGCCGCGGCCGCCGGCCCGGATCGCCGGACACCCGGGCGGCGATCCTCGCGCAGGCGCGGTCGATGTTCGCGGCGCAGGGGTACGCCGGCACGTCGGTGCGCGGGGTCGCCGCTGCCGCGGGCGTGGACGCGGCGCTGGTGCACCACTACTTCGGCACCAAGGACGACCTGTTCGTCGCCGCGCTGCAGGTGCCGGTCGATCCGCGAGAGATCCTGCTGCCGGTGGCCCAGGGCGGGCTCGACGGCGCGGGGGAACGGCTGCTGCGCACCTTCCTCACGGTCTGGGACCACGATGACACTCGGCTGCCGCTGCTCACGCTCGTACGCACAGTCTTCGGTCCCGAGGGTCAGCGGCTGGTGCGCGACGGGTTCATGCGGATCGTGTTGGGGCCGGTCGCCCAGGGGCTCGGCGTCGACGAGCCCGAGCGCCGGATGTCGCTGGTCGCCTCGCAGCTGATCGGCCTGGCCATCGCCCGGTACGTGGTCGAGCTCGAGCCGCTCGCCACCGCGACCCACGAGGACCTCGTCGCGGCGTACGCACCGACGTTGCAGCGGTACCTCGAGATGCCGCTCGGCTGATCCCATGCGTCACACGCGTGCTTGTAACTGAGTGTTCGTGCATCTGGGTGGGCGCTCGAGCACCCAAGTAGATGTCCGAACACTCAGTTACAAGCGTTGCGTCGCCAGGGCTCTAGCGCCATAATTCAGCGCATGATGAAAAAGGTGGTCGAGGTGCGGGGGCTCACGGTGGTCCGTAGTGGGCACTCGGTGCTCGACGGGCTCGACCTCACCATCGGGGCGGGCGTGACCGGGCTGCTCGGGCCCAGTGGCTGCGGCAAGTCGACGCTGCTGCGGTCGATCGTGGGGGTCCAGCAGGTGGCCGCCGGGACGGTCCACGTGCTCGGCGAGCCTGCGGGCAGCGCTCCGTTGCGACACCGGGTCGGGTACGTCACCCAGGCGGCCAGCGTGTACGACGACCTCACCGTCGCCGAGAACCTCCGCTTCTTCGCACGTGTGCTGGGCTGCGCGGAGGGCGAGGTGGCGACGGCGATCGATGCGGTCGACCTCGGCTCGCACGCGGGCGCCGTGGTCGGGCGGCTCAGCGGCGGTCAGCGATCCCGGGCCAGCCTGGCGGTGGCGCTGCTGGGCAGCCCCGACCTGCTGGTGCTCGACGAGCCGACGGTGGGCCTGGACCCGGTGCTTCGCCGTGACCTGTGGGCGCTGTTCCATCGGTTGGCCGAGGGCGGCGCGGCGGTCCTTGTCTCGAGTCACGTCATGGATGAGGCCGAGCGGTGCGATCAGCTGTTGCTGATGCGCGAGGGCGCGATCCTGGCCCAGGACACGCCCGAGGCGATCAAGGCGCGGGCCGGTGTGAGAGACGTCGAGTCGGCGTTCCTCCAGCTCGTGGAGGCGGCATGAGCCCGCGAATCACCCTCGCGGTCGCTGTGCGCGTGCTCATCCAGCTCCGTCGCGACCCGCGCACGATCGCGCTCATGCTCGTCGTGCCGTGCGCGCTGATGATCCTGCTGTGGTGGATGTTCATCGACTCGCCCACGGATCCCTTCGACCAGTTCGGCCCGGCGTTGCTCGCGCTCTTCCCCTTCACGGTGATGTTCCTGGTCACCAGCGTGACGACGCTGCGCGAGCGGTCCAGCGGCACCCTCGAACGGCTGCTCGCGATGCCGATGGGCAGGCTGGACTTCCTGCTCGGGTACGCCGTGGCCTTCGGACTCGTGGCCGCCGTGCAGGCAGTGCTCGCAGTGTCCGTGTCGGTGGGCCTGCTCGGCCTCGACATCGTCGGGTCGGTCTGGCTGCTGGGGGTGGTGGCCGTGGTGGATGCCGTGCTCGGCTCGGCCCTGGGTCTGTTCGTCAGTGCGTTCGCCCGAACGGAGTTCCAGGCGGTGCAGTTCCTGCCGGCGGTGGTACTCCCGCAGCTGCTCCTCTGCGGTCTGTTCATCGCCCGAGACTCGTTGCCACCAGTGCTGCACGCGATCAGCGACGTGCTACCGCTGTCGTACGCCGTCGACGCGATGACCCACCTGACGCAGAGCACGTCCACCAGCTAGGTGGTGCGCGACCTGCTGGTCATCACGGCGTTCGCGGTGGGCTCGCTCGCCCTGGGCGCGGCGACGCTGCGCCGACGTACGCCCTGACGCTGAACCCCCTTCAGCTGTTGCGGCGCAGCACCAACGCGACCAGCTCCCGGCTGCAGCCGAGGGCTTCCGCGAGGGCGGTGTAGCTCCACCGCTGCGGGTCCTCGGCCCGCAACTGCAGGATGAGCCGGTCGCGCTCCGAACGACGACTGGCCGCCAAGGCATCTGCCTCGGCGGCCAGTCGGTGCAGCTCGCGGGCTCTGTCTCTTATACACATCTGAC